>Ga0214545_1004825_pt1 | contig 24948 bp, 14 predicted proteins | sample CNSS4metaG_FD_160064 | JGI IMG/M metagenome (GOLD analysis project Ga0214545, IMG submission 160064) | Root nodule microbial communities from cowpea collected in UCLA plant growth center, Los Angeles, California, USA - CNSS4 | ecosystem: Host-associated > Plants > Roots > Nodule | place: USA...
TGAATATTTTGATAGTATCATGATTCCGTTGGTGTGATTTTTAAATTTTTTTTATAAAAAATATTTAATTGATATATGGAACAATAAAAAAATGGGTATGGGTATGAGTATAAGAAAATACCCGTTACCCGGTGGGGATGGGTCAAAAGTTGTATACCCGTTGGGTTTGAGGATGGGGATGAATTTTTATTATGGGGATGGGATCATGATACCCGTACCCGCCCCGTTGCCATCCCTACACAGTAGCTATTAAAAAACAAATAATAAAAAAATAGAAATAAAAGAGAAAATCATTTAAACTGCATGCTGTCGGCAAAAAAGTATAAAATAATTACATTTCAAAGGAAAATGCATCTATGGCTTCTTCCCCCTAATTGAAATAGAGCAATCTGTCCTTTAAAATATAATAAGAATATAATATAGCAATGTAAAAGTTTTAACATTATAAATACCAGGATCATTATATGACTTATAGGAATAACAAATTTATAATATAAAAATAGTCTTTAATTAAATTACTAATAGTAGGCATAATATGATTATTGTAAAATTTGAGCAGTCAAATTCAAATTACTAGGTATAGATAAATTATTTTTAAAAATAAGACAACTTTTCAAAAACACAGCAGGCTATTTGCTTGACAATTAACGTCGATTTAAAATTACATCGAAATGTTCCAACTGCCGCCATTCAGGCAATAACTAGTTAATTGAGTATTACTTGTATCATTTGACACAAAAAAGCTCTATGAAATCTCCATTTTTCAATCTAATAAAAAACCAAAAATTAAAACAAAAACTGTTATTTAACTTGTAAACGAAAGATATCATTTTGTCGAGCTTTATCCAATCGCACGAAGAAATAAATTGGCAATAGAGGGAAGCCATTCACTCATATTACATTAAATTAACAAGAGAAAGCTACACAGCATACCTGCTATTCCAAGACAACTTAACTATGCTAGAGGAGCACAAAATATTAAAAAATCATAAAAAGCAAAGTAAAGGTGAAGTATAAAACGCTGCTGACATTCTAAGTTTCTGGAAATATGACATAATGATAAGAAAACTATCGGGAAAATTTATCTTCCATGTCAAAGAGGCGAAAGAATCACAGAATCTGGGCAGCTGTGTTCAACTTCTCGGCCAAGCTAAGCTGCGTTCTGGTGATGCTAGATAAATATAGCAAAAGCAAGTGATCCTGAAACGGATGAAACACTCGTGTCAGCACAACAAAGCTATGAAGGGCAAGTTCATTATCCAAACAAAATAACAAATGTTCAATTGCGTAACACAGTTTTCATAAGAACTAAAATATGAAATCCTAAGTAAACCACTAAAACATCAAAATCTTACCTGCAAGCTATCATTCACAAGCTTATCAAAAACTCGAGGAGAAACTTTAGGAAGAGAACCTACAGCATCTGATATAAATCTCCCGATTTTGTTGTCTGGTGCAACTCGCCCTTCCTGTGATGAAAAATTATTTAATACGATCTAATTAGGACAAGAGGAGAGATTAAAGATGTCAATACCATACCACAACATCGTCAACATATTTGTAGATATCATCAATCAAGACTAGGAGATGTTGCATTGATGCTTCCATCCCTTCTAAATCTGAAGGAATTTTGTCAACTGCAGTTGCCTTGAGCATATCAACTGGAATTACCAGAACAAACACAAAATCAGCTATAATCATTCAAAATAAAGAAATTGCCAATATTAGAGAATAGACATCAGAAAAACCAATCATAACAATAAAATCTTAACGACCTTTCTTCTATACGATGAATATAAACATTTGAACAGCCTAATCCATCATAACAATGAACTTTCATCCAAGTGAACGACCAAAAACACATGACATTTAAAAGGGGGCATTAAAGGACCCACAATCCATACCCTAAAAGGCTAAACCAGAGAAAACAGTTCGTAAATTTTTCATTCTTAAAGACATCCCAGGTGGAAAGAGATCTCAGTTTCAAGACTCGATGAAGTACAACGAAATTTCCTCCAGTGAAACTAGAGGTGTTCAAATTAAAGGAGGATACCTAGACTAAACAATGACTCTAGACTTAAAGTATGCCAAAAAAAATTACTTCATCAAAAGCTAAACAATGAAGATGAAGCAAGTCAGAGAGTATGTGCATATTAGATTACATCCTTTTTGCAGAATGCAATGCGTGACTTTATTACATAATTACAAGCTAAAACAGTTTCAAAATACTACATATCAAGCAATATTTTTCTAATAGAACTCGCAGAAAACATGTTACTGATTAAGAGAAAAAAATTTAAATTTTTTGTTTCAAATGCATCCATGGAAGTAAGCACGTAAACTTCATTAAATATATTAATACATAAATAAGAAAGAAGAGCAAACTGTGAGAGGGGGAGAAGAATGGAAAAAGGAAAGAGAGAGGGTGATTGAAAAGACAGGTCCAAGAATTACTTACATCCAATTCGCTCAGCTTCAACCATACGAAGATCTAATGGGATTTCTTGAAACTGAGCAGCAATTTGACGTTCTCCAAGGGATAAATTATTAGACACATATGCTTTAATGGTACCACCTCCATTTGTAAATCCAGTATCAACAGTCAAATGGATGGGATTTTGTACTTCTCGAGAATAAAACTCGTGGATTAATGCACTACCACCAGTTACTCCAAGACCAGTAGAATACCTGAATAAATAGCCAAAGTTTAGCATATCTTTCTCTCTTCAAGAAGAAAGATAAATGGACACAGGAACCCATCACTAAATCTCCCCAGAGGAAACATTTATTTTTTCCACTAGAATGCAACAAAACCAACTTTATTTACAAGGTAAATACAAAGGAAAAAAATTGCAGATGCCCTCTACCCAAAGTAAACATCATTTAACCTAGGCAATATGGATTTCAAAGTACTCTTGGCCACCACTTCATTCAGAATACTAATATGATAACCAAAAACAATTAAGTTTTACACATAATAGGAATTACCATCCAACTATGATTTCTTTTGGATTCACTTTTTGGTGGGATATTAACATATTGTGATGGTACTCTATATCCAGAGCAACCTGTTGATAAAAGAAGTAAAATAATCAGAACATATTTGAGTAAGAATAAAAAGACCCCCTGCATCCAGAAGAGAGACAACTAAAAAGACAACAGCAAAAGCTCAATAACAGAAACAATGGTAAATTTTAACTATGCAACTCTTTTATAGGCTTTAAATATTAGTGTCAGCTATACAGGAACCAAATACCATAATTTTAACGTAATATTAAAAAGGCCAACCTTTCACTTTCTTGAAGAAATCCATGCAGTACACTCAATATTCTTGACTCAGAACTAATAACCTCAACATCCTTGTCATGGATAAAAAATAAACCGATACGCAATAAATCAAACAAATACATCTTCTACTGTAAGAGGCTCTCAGCCAAATTTCACCTAGCCATAGGATAAGCATGCTATTATTTTAATAGGCTGAAACCAACTTTCTTTCAATAAAAAAATGGACATCCTCTCACTTCCTTCCCGTTAGAGTTTCAGAATGCGAACAAGACTACTAAATAATGTAAGACAAGAAAACTCAATTACTGGTTCAATTTATAACTTACTGCATGAGCCTTAAACTATGTTTGAATATCTATCAATAATGAATAAATTGGAAGGGAACAGAGAGCAGTTAAAAGTTGCAAGTAGTATGCAACGATAACAATAACAGAAATCACCAATAAAAGCTTGGGTCCTTCTCGGAATGCATAAACTTTCTACCATAACTCCGTGGGTCAATATTTTCTTGGCATTGGCCAATTCATAGAAGTTCTTATCTGACTTCGCCAAAAGTTTATTTTAATTTGGGAATAAGGTGACTTTCTCTTACAGCTTTCTTTTCCCAAACCTATAAATACTTATTGAGAAGTTTATACACATAATGCCTAAATATTAAAGAAACAGCAATGAGAAAACATATAACCCATGGTCTATCCAATGCGAGAAACATATTGGAGCATACATGAACCTAAATGCAAATCCAAATCAAAACATAAACTACACTAAATATATAAATAAAACTAAAAAAATACAAATGTAACACCGAGTTTCTTAGATCCAGATGCGGAACTAAATTCCTCATGTATAGAAGGCAACATAGCATGAGCAGGTACCAAATTTATATCCTAATTATTGATGATAATATAAATAATGATAAAAAAAAATAAGCAAAGGACCTGCTCAATAGACTCGTTGTGAGGAACAGCATAGGAATTGCGAATATCTACGGTTCCATCGGGAAGGACGGATCCGAGTAGGGTTCCGATGACGCGGTCGGCTTGGTCAGGACGCCGAACATAGCAATCGCAGATGTTGAAGATAACGAGAGGGTGAACCTTCGCGGTGAAACTTTGAGAAGATGAAGATGATGAAGAAAATTGTAACACTGTGCGATCGCTCGACGCCATGTTCGGGGATTCGACTCTGCACCTTCACTACTCACTGCACCGAACAAGGCGTGCGAACACAACACAACACAAGCACCCTAATCTGGAGCTAGGGTTTTACAAATGGGCTCGTCAATATTCAGGTTTTGGTCAATAGGCTGGTCAATAATCACAATTCCCTCTTTTTTTTTTCCTTATATTTTAGTTCAGAAAAGTAAGCCCAAAAGGCCCAATAAAGACAAGCCACTTACTTACACTATGTTCTTTTTGAATAAAAATAAAAAATTCTGTAAATCACAAATATAATATTCAACCCAATGATAATTTTCTTTTAGCTAGCTTTAAATTTTATTAAATTTAAAATATTATTCAAATTATAAAAATCATCTATCAGACATTTTAAAGTGACATTGATAAACTTAAATATTTATTTAAAAAAATTTAAATAAAAAAATTATTAAATTTTAAAAGATTTTAATATTTTTATTTTAATTCTTACTAAAAAAAAATTCTTAAATATTTAAATTTTTATGTTTTTTGATTGAGTATTTATGATTATATTTTATCATTAAGTACGGTAATTTGATTGTTAATTTGCATAATAATTATTTAGGTGTCTTAGTGTAAACAAAACTAAATAAATAGTTAATAAATTTTAAAATGTTCATAAATTTAAATATTTTGAATTGATTGAGTTTGTTAAATAAAATTTATTCTAGTATCCGAATAATTTTTATTAATATTAAGTCTTAAATAGGTTATGAAAAATTAAAAGATTTATGTTTACAATTTTCCAGCTTGTATTAGCTGTTGTTATTCTTTATTATAAGAAAAATACTTTTTTACATAGGTGACAATTCCTTTTTAAAAATATTTTGTCTATTAAATAATTAATTTTTATATTTTTAAAAGAAAAAGATACCAAAAGATAAAAGTTTAAATACTATTTTGGTCACATGATGTGATACTATTCACATTATGACTGGTTGTGTTTTGTTCAAATAAATTCATATTTTAGTTAAATTGGTTCAATTTAATCTCATCCTCCATTTCACAATCGTTCACCATTGTTACCACCATTGTCGCTGCCTGGATCAATATAAGAAGGGTATATATTTTTGTGTTGATTTTTGTTTGTGGGTTGTCAGGTTTACTCTCATATCTTTTTCATAGATGTTATGAACCTCTCATTCACGATTTCTTTTATTTCGAGATGTTTTAAGGTGGTTTGGATTTGTGATTCCCATGGCTGTGGATTTCAAGTGACTTCAAATTTAAAGCTTAAAGGTTTTTGTGTCAACTTTTTATGTTTAATTTTCTTAAGGAATGGAGTGACTCTTAAATAAGAAGAATTTAAGGCCGAATAGTTGTGATGATAGTGGTGATGACACTGGTGAAGGGTCATGAAGTGGAGGATGTGACTAAATTGAACTAATTTAACTAAAATATGGACTAAATTGAACAAATTTAACTAAAATAGGAACTTATATTTGAACAAAACACAATCAATCATAATGTGAACAATGTCCTGTCATGTGAACAATAACGCTATGTACACTTTGTCATTATCAATTTAAATGACAATAACGAAAAGACGAAATTGAACATAATTTAACAAATCAAAAACCAAATTAAACGAAAAAAAGAGAGACCAGATTGAATATATTGACCAAACAAATGGATCAAAATAATATTTAAACCAAAGATAAAATGGTGATATAAAATAATGATGTAAAAGTGTGATTAAAAATGTGTTAAAGTTGAAAATAATAGTTCACTTATTATAAGATCATGAAAAACCGTGAGAGAAATGCTAAGAGTAAGACGATCGATTGATTTGAGAAAAGTATAACTTTTTGCTCCTAAAGCATTTTTACTTTTAAATGTACTAACAACTCAAGTATAGCAACATGATGAGAATGATGAGGTGATACTTTTGCTAATCAATTTTTAATTACGTGTGGTGTGGTTTATGAATTAAGGCTGCTGGTGTAAGTTATATATAGGCATCGTCACCCAGCCACTTTAAGAATGCAATAATACTAGTCTGCATAATTCACTATCAAATTTGGGCATATACTCATTTAAAGATTCCAAACCAAGAGGGACAAAAAAACATTCTCAAGATAAAAGAAGTTGTTTTTTATTTGATAAGCAATTACAGCACACATCCCTCATGCTCATCTTCCAACTTAAAAGTAGAGGAAAACTGGCCAATCACCCAACACATCCACTCCCTACTCATTACAACATCACATTCTTTACATACAAATTACAAGGTTTAAGAAGAGTAAAAAGGAAAATAACAGATAACAAAATAAAACTAGACCACAAACTTTGCTTGGTTTGGGTCTTTTACCCAGCGATCACAAACTTTTATCCCATCAGTTGGATTTGAAGGGAATGGCTCTGATTACGACTTGGTGGTACAGAGCCGCAAGAGCGGCTCCAACGAAGGGTCCAACCCAGAAAATCCACTGTGCAACAAAAAATGCAAAAAGATTAGAAGAATGCATTACCTCACTAACTTGGTTCCTGAAATTTAAAGAGAAAGATATTAACATACGTGATCATCCCAGCCAAGGTCTTTGTTGAAGATGATGGCAGCACCGAGACTTCGTGCAGGGTTGATACCGGTGCCAGTGATAGGGATGGTGGCCAAGTGCACCAAGAACACAGCGAACCCAATGGGCAAGGGTGCCAAAATCTGTTCATTCCATGAATATCATTAACACGTGTAGTATTTCGTTTTTTGGTAAAATGTTTATTATGTATTTATCTAATTTTTCTTTTTCATGAATAATAAAAGGAGGGCACATACAGGAACGTGTGAGTCTCTAGCGTTACGCTTGGCATCAGTGGCTGAGAAAACGGTGTAGACAAGAATGAAGGTGCCAACAATCTCAGCACCGAGTCCATCACCTTTGGTGTAACCAGGGGCAACGAAGTTGGCACCACCGTTGTGTTGGCCGAAGAAGGTTTTTCCCTCGAAACCTTTGACCACACCAGCACCAACAATAGCACCCAGAACCTGCATCACCATGTAGAACAGTGCCCTGGTCAACGACAATTTCCTCGCCAAGAAGAGTCCGAATGTCACAGCCGGGTTTATGTGTCCCCCTGCATCATCACACACCAACACATTTATTAATTTAATATATATAATTATAAGAGTTATGTATAAGAGGTGGTGTAGTTTTGACCTGAGATTCCAGCGGTGCAGTAAACGAGAGCGAAGATCATACCACCGAAGGCCCAAGCAATGCCTTGAATGCCAACGGTTGCGCACTTGGAAGCGGACCTATTGACACCCATGACGGTTAAGATGGTTATGTAGAGAAAAAGAAAAGTAGCTACAAACTCGGCTATTCCGGCACGGTAGAAGGACCAAGAAGTGAGTTCAGAGGGTTCGAATAGTGGAGCCGCCGGAGGCTCCTGGTAGTCCTTTCCGTCGTCTTGGCTCTGAGCCGCAGTCCCAATGGGTTGCCTCTCTGAGAATTTGTTCGCTCCCAGTGAAACATCTTGCTCCTTTCCCTCCATTTTTTGGCTCACTCTATCTCTCTCTCACACTCTTTTACTCCAACTTGTGTGGTGATGATGATGATGTGTTCTGTGGGGATTATTTATATGCACTGAGTGTAAAGATGGATGATAAAAGAAAATCAGAAATTGAGGGTGAGTGGGGTGGCTCGTGGGGCCTAGTGATGTTGTGATTTCTTATCTTTTTGGCCGTCCAATCCTTTCAATTCATGAATTGGTTTGAAGGAGACTTTGTTGGAAGACTATGATCGGAGCAACAGACAATGGTAGCGTCCTTGCTGGCACGCCTCTAACCACGCACTTCATGGCCCACCGTGCCATTTTTCCGGTGAGTTGCACATGCTCATATAATATATACAAGAGATGAAATTCGATTTGGAAAGGTACAGAGAATTCCCCAAGTTTTAAGTGTCAAATTCCAATATGTTTGTTATGCAATGACGGTGATTGTACTAAAATAGTAGTTTTGAATTTTCATAGCTTATTGTCACTACACTTTACAGTTTCAACAATCATAACAGTAGTTTATTATATGGTTTGAATTTTAGAATTAATTTATTTTAAAATTTTGAATTAATCTTTTATCTCTCGAAACACGTAAATTCAATTTTTTTAATTAAATTTTGTTAAATTTATTTAATATTTTAAATGCATTTCATAATAGTATTTAACTTAATATTAAAGCAAAAATGTATCAAAAATATAAATAACTCAAATAAAATACTGAAATACTTATGAAACATCAAATAAACCTAACAAAATTTGATTAAAATAAATAAATCCACGTATTTCAAAAATTAAGGGACTAAATTAGTCTAAAATTTTAAAATGGACTAATTTCAAAATTTACTGAAAGTTAATGAAAAAAAATATATTTAACCATTTCTTATATATAATCAAACAAACACACTTTACAAAAATATATCCATTATTAATAGATTAAAAAATGGTTTATTTTCTTTTTCCAGGTGAGAGAAAAAAAAAATGTGTTTTAGTGATTTCCAACTAAAAGGAATATTATATTTTTGTTTCGGTGGCTATAAAAACAAAGAAATTTAAACCATGCATTAAACATATTATAATGGTTAATAACTACTTTCATTAGTTATATAGACATGCAAAGTTGTTATCACATAAAACAAATTAAATATTCTTATAGCTTTTGTTTTTTAATAATGGTACCTAACATGCGTTAATTTAATTGGGTTCCTTGTCCGGTTCCAATGACTTGTTAGGGATAGCATTAAAAATAACAAATAATTTGCGATCACTTTGCCTTGTAAAACCATTTTATAGTAAGCTTAGAGTTGTTCTTCATCATTGTGATCTGGCAATGGCAAGAGCCACCGGTTAGATGGATCACTAATTCAGATCATAGTCCTCGATCCTTCGTGCTTCTTTTATTAATGTCTGTTTTTAAATTATTTTAGATTACACCTAACTTTTTTTTTTATATTTACAGTATGGTTTTCTTCGCAATATTATTCTATGCAATTTGTTAAACTATTGATGGAGATTGATATAATGTATAAAGATTATCATCATAACATTTTTATATAATAAAAATCAGTGAAAAATATAAAAGAATTATGGTGTGCAATATTATACTTCATAGAAGAAGAATAAAACTGATCGAGAATAACTCGTGGTTATTCACTTCTTGCTTTCCTTCAGTGAGGGGGACAACAATTCCAGTATTTCACTCTCATTTTTTTTTATCAGCAAGTATATATATGTTTATATTTTGGAACATTAGGGAAGGGTGCTCCGACCCGTATACAAATATAAAAAGTTTTCATAATATAGTGTATCTATAATACAAAATGATAGGTGCATTTATAAGTTAAAAAAACCTAGCTTGTATTCATTCATCAGGAGTGTCCAAATGTAAATTACACACTATATATAGCAATTGTAGTATGGTCGATGTAATGTATCATGTCCCGACAGCGATCCCCCATAAAATAATCTACCTAATTATGCTTTGCATCGTGTTCTGTCGACAGGTGTCTGCAAATATGTTTTAGTTCTCGCAGATGTTTATGTATGCATTGGTCTATCAACATTCCTCTTTAGATAATGTCCACAAAAACCAATTACCAATGTCTTTAATCTGTATTTCCTTATATGCTCATCGCGCTGCTCAGCCATCAGTTTTACCTCGAAAGAAAACACAAAATTAAAGCAAAATATTTTTAGTGAGCAAAAGTTTTATACCTAAGAATCATACATATATTAATACTTTTTATGCTTACAGTCATGATAATCCCATGCTACCTTATAGATTTTAGGCATGATAAAGGATTAAGACACCAATAGAATAAGAAAATTGTGTTTTTGGAAATTTAGTACTTATCCATCCCCATGTTTTCAATTGTACAACAATGAACATTTCTATATTATCGATCGTCCCACCACTAAAAATAATGTTATTTCTCTCTCATAATTTGTTTGCAAATTGGTTACCCAATATATATATCACCATACACTTTAAGTTGATTTGCATATATAATTATTAATTTTAAAGTTATATATAAGTTTTGAATTGTAATTAGTATAGAGTGTGGGTTTAGACTGAGAATGTATTAAAAGTATACTTTTGCATAGGGTTCTTGTATTTTAGTCAATAGAATGATATCTTATTTTAAGAATAATATTTTGTCCCTTTCAATTCATAACAACGTTGCCCCAATAATTGAATAAATGAATACATATACACAGAACTTTTGGAAGCCTATGAGCAATTTTACGTTCTCAGTGTTGACGGACTAATGACGGAAAATTATAAACAATGCAATAATAACTCTTCACCATATACCGTCAACTAAATTAGGGCCACAAGTTTCAAATTATAGCTTTCTTTTAATTAGAGGTTATATTATTGTTGACGGTTTGTTTTGCAATATGAAAAATTCTCTCAGCCGCACATTTATGTCACATGCTGAATAATAACTTCATTTTTCCCATTTTCGACTACATCTATTTTTATTTATTTTTCCTTCATTCTTTTTGTTACGTGATGAACTCGTTGTTGACCTTTTAAGTTTTACATGTATACATTACTACTGGTTGAGTTGAATTTTGCAAATTTCAAACATCTTAAAATTTAGATTTTGATCTTGGCTTACAAGCTTCTCTAACTTTTTTGGATATTGTGTTATGTTACACTATGAGAAGTTCTGATGTGGATGATTATTATTTAAAAAATGATTTTTTAACTACTAAATTTTGATAATTTTTTTTTATAATCTTAAGTGTCATTTTTTAAGTGATTTTTCATTTTTTTTTCATTTTTAAACTTCTAAAACAATTTAGAAAATGACACATCATGTTATAAGAAAAAGTTATCAAAATTTAGTAGTCAAAATATCATTATCCTTATTATTTAGAACATTGAGAAACATTTCTTTATGTTCTCTACTCTTAATTCCTTGATTTTGTGGGTTTGGGGAAATACAATTTAAAAATGGGAATTGACTTCTTATGGGATAAAAGGGGACCCGATGCAATCAATCTCAAATTAGATATGTTTCAATCTTAAATTATATGTTTCCTTTGATAATACTAAAGCTTAATTAAAATTCCTAGAGAATTGTCATAATTATCGAAGAAATTTTATTAATGGAAATAAATTTATTATATAAAAAAAATTATTGACAAATTTTTTCAACAAAATTTTGTGTTTTGATTATCGATAAAAATATTCATCGATAAAATACATCCGTAAATCTTGAATTTTTGGTAATGTAACTAACAGTTAAATTTGATAAATTTATAATTCTTATTACTGATATATTAGTTTTTTGGTAAATTCGTTTATAAAAAGAGTGACAAAATTTTTGTTCAGATAAAATTAGTATTATACAACTATTTTTTTAAGATAATAACTGATTATACTTTTAATTATCTAATACATTATTTCCTTTTATATATATATATATATATATATATATATATATATATATATATATTCTTACATTATTTATCACTTAATCAACGATGTTTCTATAACTTTCAAAATATTGAAAAAATATAACGTTAAATATGTTTTTGATATTTTATGAAAATTAAAAATAATATCTTTTTCAAAATTTTGGATTAAATTAATCTCTCATTTTTTAAAATATATGAATTTTGTTCTTCTAACCAAATTTTATTAAATTTATTTGATATTTCAAACACGTTTCTCAGTTAACATTAAAGAAAAAATGTCAAACGGTATAAACAACTCAAATGTCATACAAAAAACTTTATATAATTTGGTTAAAATAACTAAATTTACACGTCCCTAAAAATGAAGTTAAAAAATAATAATTAATCCAAAAATATCTTGAGATCAAATTTGATTGAACAGGCAATTGAACACTTTCAATATCAAAATAAACATTATCTATATAATTTTAAAATTTCCCGTAGCTAGAAAAATATGAAAATTAACTTTGAGGAATGAAAAATGTTACAAAAATAAAGAATTACTCGTTTAAAAAAAGTAAAATAATTTTCACAATTTTATAAAGTTATAAAAAGCCTAACCTTTTGACTTCTAGTTTTTTAGTACTCATTGCTGTATTATTGTGAATATTTAAAAGAAAAAAAAAAACAAACTATAGGCTAACGAAGAAAGTGTAAGCGATGAACAATATTTTGAAAATCTTTTCAAAGTATCTTTTTCTTCCATGACCGTGTTTGTGGGTACAATTGAATGAGCTGGGCCTAGCTGGGCCAGCTTCTCATGAAACCCATTCATTATGACGACCCACCACGCAATGAGTGCATCTAAGCCCGTCAAATTTTAGATATCCAAATCTTCAATATTACTTGTGCTAAGTACATAAGTATCTGTCAGAAAAGTTTCAAAATTATAAAGTGATTAGTGGAAGGAAGTAGATGCCTGACAGAGTAGAATATTACAGATTAAAGGAATTAATAGAAACACAAGTTACTCCATTCACATATTCATAGATACATATTCCATCATTACCAAAACGATAACCATGTTCTTTGTCTCACCTTTGGATCGATAAGTAAAACACTTTTACCCACTTTAACACGACACACACATTATCATATAATAAATGAATAAAAGCTATATAGTGTTGTCTAAAAGATCAAGTTGCGATATACAATCCACAATAATCTAAATATATACTATTTAAATTTGTTTAAATAAATGTTACCTAAATTCTAATTTACGTTTTTTAATTTTAAGTTTAATCTTCTTAATTGGATATGAAAACACCTTACTCATAATAAAAAATAAAGTAGACTATTTAGTTAAAAAGAATGTAATCTCTTATTTCTACATTAAAATAGTATAAAGAAGTAAATGGGTTGGGATAAGTATGAATAATGTCTATCGGCTACTTGATCTATCTGTAAAAACATATCCGTCAATTACCTGTTTAAAACGTATTCGTATACACACAAATATTTAAAAAATATATATTATATAAAACTTTTAAATAAAATTTAAATTAAATATAAATTAATTTTTAATTTTAATTAAATTTAACATAATAAATATAAATTAAATTTTAATTTTAATTAAATTTATATTAATAAAATATAAATTAAATTTTAATTTTAATTTTTGTAAAAAAAAATTTACGATTAAAAATAATATGATATTCACATTCAACTTATTTTAAAATTAATTCTATCCATTACTCAGAATAATAAATACATAAAAATATTAATTATCTATTACAAATTTTATTTACAAATATTCACGAACAGATATATTTTTGTCGTATAGTGTTATTTATATCATTATCTTGTTTATTAGATTCGTTTTAATTGCGTTCAGATCGTTTAATATCATACTTCCTTGTTTTCGAGAGCTTTCTAAAAAATATGATATTTGTGATTATTTTATTTTAAATGTTCTCAAAAATCACCTTTGTTTTCGGTTTTTATGTATCTTCGTAATCGGGCCATTGTTACCCAATTGCTTCATCCCCTGAATATGGGTAATAAGACTTTTTCTTCTTCTTTTTTTCGTCAATTCCCTCTTCTGTTTAGTCCATAATCCAATTCCATGTATATGAAAATTTGGATTTGGATATTTTTTGAATTTTAAAATTTAAAAATAAAGATATCTTCAAGCCAAACCAAGATGGTTGAGCCAAGATCGAATCAAATCATACATATCCAGGGAGTAAAGATGGTATCACATGCAACCTTATTAATTTTTTAGGCATTATAAATATTGATTTAGTGTAATTTCAGTTTTTTGTTTTTAAAATAAATATATTGTAAGAAGAGTATAAGTTTGACTATTATATGTTGCTCTCCTTATAATACAATGTATTTTACTTGTGTTGTGAGCTACTTTTCCAATAGATAATATGAATGAAGAGCTTTGATAGAAGACGTAAAATGTGTGGAGTTTAAGAATCTGATTTTGGCACTTAAAAGATTAAGATAGTCATGGTCCCATGTAGCCATATCTGATTAATTCGAACTTGGAAACATTCTTCGAACCTTCAACGGAAACCATGACTTGGTTTCGTTTTTTTCTTTTTTCTTCTCTAGGTGGCTGATATTTTTTATTTTTATTTTCTTAATTTTCCACGGTTGGTGGGAGAGGGAAGAAGTCTAGTTGGCTTTGCTAATCTTATAATCAACGTCTACTCAATCCATTATAATAAAAGGATATAAAAATGTTATCATAGTAAGAATGGAACAACAATATATAATGACGTACTAGAACACACGTTCTGATTTAACACCCAGACATGTTCTGTAAACAGTGCATCATTAAAAAAATGTTTAGTTTGCTACTAACCATCCAATTTTAATAGGCTTGACAGAGTTATCATTAATTAAGGGACATTTATCCACTTTTAAATAAAAATTTAAACTAAGAATTAATAACTTTGAATTTTCAGACTATATGTCGATAATTCCAATATTTCTTAAAATAAATAAAATTACATTCCGAGAAGTTTGAGGATCTGTTTGGCGAAATGATTCCAATTTACGTTTTGAAAGTGGCCAATGTAATTTGTTTCATTCCAAAAAATTTAATCGACTGGAACTTAAAAATACGGAGTGCAGAAGCAGTTGTGGAAAAATAATTTACTATATATTTTACAGCCACGAAGCCATTACAAAATTTAATTATCTTTAGAAAGAAAAAAAGAATTGGTAGATCACATATTTAGTTTTTTCTTGGCTGGACGTGTAAATCTAGCAAACTAAAGTGAATTACATTAAGATGAAATGAAATTTGACGTTGTCGATAAGATCTAAGCTCGTGTTCATGGCCACTTGTGATCGTTATTATCCCAGAGGTACCCAAGGAAAGTTTTGGCGGCATCCAAGCTTGGAAAATACGTCGGTTCAAGGAATATCTGAGTCAACGAGTCACACGAGTCGCAACTCAGCCCAACTCGGTTGCCGTTAGCCTCCGAGCTTCCCATCACCACCGTCAGAACTTGTTTATACGCGTAGAAGAACCTCTTCATCGCCGCCTCAATCGCCTGCATCGCCTGCAACAGGTGAACCTTCTCGAACGAGCTCTTCGAGACGTACAGTTTCATCGCCGCTTCTTGAATCCTCGGTCCTCCCTTCGGATCCACCTCCACCTCCAATATCTCCGGCACCCTGTGCCTCAGATCTCTGCACATTTTCGTCAGTTCCACCAATTCCTTTGATCTGAAGCAGAAAGACGCCGTTTCGCCGCTCGACGAGCGCACCGAGAGCTGGTTCTTCAAACGCAGGAATTCGTCCGGATCCATCATGAGGTGGAGATCTTCCACCTCCGCGAGAAGCTTCCAGATGCGCTCCACCGCGTGGCAGTCCTCCGCCGCCTGCTCCAACCTCTTGGAGAGGATAGCGTCGGTGATCCTCTCCAGAAGCATCCGCGATGTGTGGATCCACGACTCCGCGATCTGGTGCGTGGCGTGCACAGCGTGGTTCTCGTAGTTCTCCACACGTTCGTCGTAAGGCGTAGTCTTGAGCGCGTGGATTTCACTCGGTCTGCAGACGCGGTCGTAAAGCAGGCTCGGTTTCCCCGCCAGGTTCGGCTCTCCCAAACCTAGCGTATAGCTACACCTCCTCATTTGGCACTCCACGGTGAGAAGAATCCTCTGCGCCACGTCCTTGGATTTGTACCACGTGGCAAGCCGCGGAAGAAGGCTGGCCTCGCTGTAGCTCCGGCTCTCGTTGTTGGTGGTATCTACAGTGAGATCAGCGGTTGGGACGCCGCCACGTGTCTGAGGATTGAGCTCCTCGTCCTCACACAGCATGGCTATGATCTCAATCTGATGAATGGCGAGGGATTCTATGCTACGGTACCATTCTCTGCGGTTGGAATGAGGCCTGGGATCGGAGAAAACAATGGAAAGAAAACGGAAGGTGACTTCTAAAGCTTGCAAGGCCGGTTTTAAAATTGGTTCGTTGTTCCAATCGGGAAAGTCTCTTGAATTCCAAAGGGTTCTGAGTTGTGGGAGAGAGAGATAGTAATCGTATGCAGCACAGAGTGCGGGTGCAGCGTGAGAGATGTCTGTGGTGCGGAAGGGTAGTTGCAGAGAGGGTAAGGACTTGGCGGGGATGGAGAGTTTTGGAGATTTGGAAGACATGTCGGAAGCAGGCATCTTTGATTTCCAATGTAAATCAACCATTTTGAGAGAGGGAAGGGGAGTGGTGTTGTGATGTGAAAGTGAATAGGGTATTTATATGGATGGAAGGGGAAGAGTGATGATGGTGGTGTGAAATTCGAAAGACGTGTGGACTGAGAATGTTGGGGGCATGAAGAAGAAGAAGAAGAAGGAGGTATTTGAAAGTTGAAAGTCGTGGTGGTTTGAAAATGATTTAAAATTACGGAAAGTGGCTTAGGATAAAGAATACTAATTTGTAGATGAATTAAGGAAAGGGAGCAATATTTATCTTGTGGGAAAGAGGGAGGAAGGGTGGAGCGGCAATGCAAAATTCAAGCTTATCCAAAAATGTGAAGGAGCAGGAACAAGGTGTCCGTTTACTTTCAACTCTCAAGGACCATATTTATTAATTCTTTTTAAATAATTAAATGCCAAACTGGTGCTCTTATTCGGATACTCCAACTTAAGGCACGCGTTTGAAGACAGTGTTTGGTTCGGCCAGTGTCCACCGCTTTTTCGCAATCCAGACGGGTCTAATATCCATCTCATGGCCCATTTCATATAAGTAATCCATCAATATAATACTGAATTATTTTAAAATTATAATAAGAAAATCCTTTTTTACTTTATAGTATAAGGAATCAACATTTATTAGTTTTTCAAACTCAAATGAAACCTATTTATAATTTTAGAAGTTGCTTAACTTATATAATCAAAGATTAACTTGGTGATTTACTCAGAAACTCATTTAAAGAATAATATCGGTATAAACTTGTATTATCCTTATTTTTTATACTTAAATATTTAAAACTAAGAGAGGTTGTTGATCTCTTAATGTTAATAGTAAATGTCATGATTTATACTCTTTTCGTGTATGGAATGATTTGTTAATATAGGACATGGTTTCTTGCCTCTTCAGAGATTGTCGCTTGAGGCCAAGGGGTTTTCCAGCTTGTATCATGTCACTATATGCGCACCAATCATCTAAATTCTTGTATTTACATGCTACACAGCACGCACATTTCCCAAGATCATGCTAGTCTACTGTTTTTTTTTGTCATGTTACATGTTTGGTTGGAGGTTGAAATGCATTATTCTACTATGTTAAGTAAATTGTTTTATTAATGACGAACAGTCAAAATAAGACTTCTCGAAAACCTAAAGAGATAATCACGTTTATCTTTTTGTTTTTCCAGTAACTATGAAATGTTTATTAACTATTAATAATTATCTTTGTCATCAATTTTTATTAATCACTTTTAACATTTTCAACCTATCTTCTGTTTATAAAACTTGAAATAATTTAACAAATGAACTGTATTTTACGTGACTACAGACTGACATAAATGACCTTATTGTTAAACAATATGCAATTTCACTGTAGTCTACAGAGTGGCCTAATTCATGAACTTACTTTAACTAATTTTGAAGCAATATGCATGAAGACTTTCATACTGATACATATATCTAAAAAGAAGATAGAACATAGATATGGATAATGTGCTTTCCTTAAAGAGTAGGGAAAAGTATGAGTAGACTAGATACGTAGAATGGGAGTGGTTTATTTAGTAGAGATGCGTAGATTTTCTTTTCCCTTCCACAGTCTTACAGTGGCATGGTACGTTAATAAAGCCGTAATTTGGAACATTGAAATCGTTAGTCGACAAATTTTGATAAACTGCCCAATTTGCCCGTACTTTATGGGAAAACGACTGCGCCCACACTTCACCGCAGATTGTCTCCTACACCGTTTTAACTACTAATGAAACTTTACTGGGAAAACGATAGTGCCCCACACTTCACACCGCTTATCTCTTACGCCGTTTTAACTACCAATAAACTCTACTGCTCTGCTTATTTTCTCCAACACCGTTTTAACTACCAATAAATTTCAGCTTCGTTGCTTATTTCCTCTTACACTTACACACCCTTTTAATTGCCAATAAATTTTAACTTCAATGCTATTAAATTGGTCTCATAAATAATATTTTTATTTCAATATATTGTGGAAAAAAAAATTTATGAATTGTAATACCGAAAGATTTCATCATAGTGTACGTACTTAATTTCTTCGGCAAAAAACTATCGGTGGAATTTGCCAACTTTGTGATGCGTCAGAAGAAGATGATATTTCAGCAGAAACAGCTTTTCAATCTTTTATTGTGCAGAACAAATCATTTACGATAAAAACAACAGAAATTCGAATTACATTACACCGTTTAAACTGAGCATGCATGCAGAACAACTGGCAATTAAGTATATATGTATCATGACCAAAAGGGTTAGTAGTCATTTTACAACTAAAGATTAGTTCAAAATTAATCTCAAAAACAGGTAATTAGTTTTACAATCACTCTATTCTAAACTCAACAACTTTTTAACAATAATAGTGTTAATAAAACATTAAATACTTGTATACCCTAAATATATTTATTTTTTAATGTTCTATTATTAAAAAATATCTATATATACATATATAAATAATTTATTCATTAAATATATATTAGAATAATGTGTTTATTCTCAATTTATTGACTTCTCATCTTATAAATTAATAATATTGTTTTCTGAACACTTCACTCAATTTTCATAAAATACACCAAATTATCTAATTCCAATCTATAAAACAAACAACTATTTTAGAAATTTAGTAATAATTGAAGAAAAAATGTTTTATAAAAATAATAAATTTTATTAAATAATTTTTGAATAATTATCTTTTCTATTTACATAATTCTTATTTTAATAAAATGTTTATATTTCATATAATTTAAACTACTTCTACAAATAAGTTCATTCTACTAGTTCAAGTTTTGTCTAATTTTTTTTTTCATTTTAGCTGTTACCAAATATTTAGTTCACTTGTTCTAAAATATTCAATTAGTTTCAAAACATTTTCTATTCTAAAATTAAGTGAAATAACAAAATAAAAGTAATATAAAATATAAAAGTGCATGTGAAATATGAACAATAATATAATAACTCTGTTATAGATTTATTAAACTATAATGTTATATTTGATATATTTCATAAAAAAATAAAAATTTTAGATATTACTTTTTATATAATCACGAAGATGTTTGAGTTATTTTTTCTAAATCATTCAATCAAGTAAAGAGTGATCAATTACACTATTCATGTAACATGAAAAGGAAAAATAGAAATTATAATGGACAACTGATGATGACATATAATGTAATGTTGATGGGTAATTCCTAAATAAATAATCTCCAAGTAATATTGAAACAGAATATTTGTGCATCTTATCAGAAACTACTCAACTATTGTGAACAAAATATTTTCCTTTTCTCAAACAACATTGGAGTCCACAGTCACCTCATGTCTTACATACATTATGTATACTTTCTAAAAAATGTTTTAAAGTGTTTTAGTTCTAAAAAATTTGGTTTAAATTTAAAAAATGACGATTCTGTTTTGTTTTTTTTTTTTAATTTTGAAGTTGCTCTTGATGTTGATAACTGACTTGAAAAAAATATAAATTTTACTTTTTTTTTCTTGGTTTCTTTGATTCGACCTCTTTTTATTTTTATACTTCTTTATTCTTTTATCTCTGTTTTATAGGCTTCTTCCATTTTATTTTCTTGGTTATGTTCGTTTTTATCTGTTTAGTCCTAAAGTTTTACATCTTTCTCTTAAGTCTTTTTGGATCTAATTTGACTTTTGGTCTTCTTTCTTTCCTGAGGAGGAATGATATTAGGTAGGAAATGTTGAACCTAACCAAACAAAATCATGATTGATCATAAATACATTATTGTTGATGTTCCAGACTTGTTATAAATTATTATTTTCTTTTTATAATAAGTGATTTAAACTATTTAAAGTACTCAAAATACATTTTAAAGTTAATCAAACCCAAAACCATCAAAGTTTGTAAAAGAGAAAGAAAAGTAAAATTTACATATATGGGAAAAAGTGAAATTATATTTTACCCAAAATCTATAAATACGTGACTGAGTATATATACTATTTTCATGTCACAAACTTTTGTGATATATACATTCTTTAAAATTTTAGATTGCTGCAAAATATAAATACGAAATAGATAACAATCAATTCTTATACCAATTAAATAATTCATTTAATTGTTATAATTAAATTGAATTTTAATTTTTATATTTTAAATAAATACTTTTAAATTTTTATACACATTCCTTTTAATTTTTTCGGTCTTTGAAAATTTAGACCATACAAAATTAAAATAAACTAAAAATAGATGTAAAATGACTTAACAAAATAAGAAAATAAATACAAACTAAATATTCTTTTTTATTATATGATAAATACCGTATTATATTATTTTTTTCAAATTGACTCAATATTATATTAATTTTACGTACCAAAATTTAATTGTTAAAAAAATTGTTTGTAACTTAACTTCACTTTCGACTCTCATTTTGTAGCCATTAAGATTTACATCAGCCCTCTTTATTTCCCGAAGAGTGAAATTGGATAGAAAATGCTGGATCTAACTCAATAAAATCTTATCATAAACATATTATTGCTATTATTGTTTGAACTTCCACTTTTTTAATAAGTGGTTTAAATTATTTTAAGTACTAAAAATACATTTTAAAGTTAATGAAACTCAAAACCATCAAATTTGTAAAAGAAAAAAAAAAAGGTAAATTTTATCTAGTTGAGAAAGAGTGAAATCATATTTTACCCAAAATGAAAATTAACTAAAACACTATAAATACACTGCCAGTGTATATACTAATATTCTTGTCACAATGTGATATATACATTCTTTGGAATTTTAGGTCAATTATCACAGAATATAAATGAAATAGAGCACACTCAATTATTATACTAATGTAACAAGTTAAATTATTCATTTAATTGTTATAATTGACAGAATCTAATTTTAACTTTTATATTTAAAAAATTATTTTTGAATTTTTATACATATTAATTAATCTTTTTAGTTTCTGTAAATTTAGATCATACAAAGTTAAAAGAAATTAATTGTAGATAAATAAATTCAGTTAAGAAAATTAGTTCCATTATTTTCTATGGATTATGAGGTTATGTTATCAGATCTAAACATATTTCTGCTCTTCTATCTATTTGAATTAAAACAAAAAAGAATTATATACAATTAACAAAATTTAAAACTAACATAGAAATGAAATTATATTGGTCACACAAACTAATGTAACCAGGTTGCAAGGCAAGATAACTTAAATTGTCTTGCTGAACGAATTAGATTAGACAGAAGAAAATTATGACCTAAACTATTTTCAGTTTAATTCATTCAACTCACAATTTAAATGAACTTTGATCACAATAAATATATTTAAACTAATAAAATTGAAAACATAAATATGATTATACATTTTAGTTATGTATATATCAAATTTTACAGTTAAAAATAAAACAAATTTAATTTATCTGACATAAATTTAAAAAATATATTTTATTTTTAATATTTTTAAGTAAATTGAAATTATCGATAGACCCAAAATAAAGTTTATGAGAAATAAAAAGTTAGAATCTAGTCACAAAATTAATGGAATCTGACCTATCCCTAATTTTGAAGTACCTTATTGTGCATCCACGGGTTTGACCGTTTAAGAACAACGTTTCAACAATTGTGAGACGTAGCATTGCACTCACGCTGTCGGCCAAAGTAGGACACATCAGGTTGCTCGGGCGATTGAGAACTGCGCTACATGATGCTTCCACGTGTCACGGATTATTATTTGGCCGTCACTAAAATATAGCAGATATATTTTGCCACTGTTAAAGCAAAAGTGATAAACACCAACAGTTTCAAAAAATTGCTACCAACTAGTTCATACAAAAAGAATTTGATTCCATCGTGATGATATGGAAGACCATATAAAATCTATTTTCGTTAAAAGTAATGAGTGGTTTCAAGGGTTTTTCTGTTAAAAAAACATGTGTGTATAATATAATAATTTAAATATTATTATTTTAATTATTTTGATTTTGATAAGGATAAAGCAAAGGAGATGTATGGTAGTTTGAGTTGGTTGACATTGAAGGCGTGTAAATGATGGTAGGAATTTGGCAACTTGGTGACAAACAAGCATGTTTTGTGGCAGACTACATGGGAGAATTAGAATCAATCAATGAATCAATACTATATAGGGTAGCCGCCATGTACTGCGTCAAAAAATGTCATCTTTTATCATTTTAACCGTGTTTATTAACAAATATTAATATCCTATTATTTCTTTTCGAAAAAACCTCACTTTAACGTAAGAACAGAACAAGAACATGAACCTCAGAAGATAGATGAAACATTAGTGAGAGAATCTAAAAGCAAACATAGGATCTAAGAAATGGCGTGATTGAAGGGATGAAGTGGATGATAGAATTTATCCTATGAAGTTGATTTTGTGTGATTGGTGTTAAATTATCCATGTGTAAGTTGTTCATGTGATTTGGCTTAAAAATTCAAATGAAGGGAAGCACGAGAATCATTTGATTCAATGACTTTTAGAACCATTGCCATCTCATTTTCAGTCCCTTTCTTTCCCAGTTGGCTGTTGGGTGACAACCACATATGTTCCCATTCTAACTCCACGTGTCTTTTGCATTTCACGTCTCATATTACGACTTATCCTTTACTTTTACTAACAGATATACATCCACGACTTTCTTTATAAATGTTTTTGCAAAAAATATAAAAAAAAAAGTCTTTTTTTAGAACAGAATTCAAATTTTATAAATTTGTGTTATGTGTACTTCACCTGTTCTTTCTTTTTATAGTGATATACACTTGTTTTTATATGAATCCACGAATAATTGTGGACTAAGTTTTCTACACCTAGGACGAGTAGTAGGTACAGATAAGCATGAAATTAGAATCCATAGTTCCACGCATCATCCAATAATAATAATTCAGAAATTATTTCAAAATAAATATAATAAAAAAAGCATAAATGATAGCTTATTTAATTTAATTTAAATAAATTTAAAAATATAAACACAAAATTCAGAATTTTTAAGTGTTTATTAAAAAAATCATTAAACGGTAATCTTTCACAGAAAGTGTATTAAAGTAATTATTTACATTAAATGCATTTAAATTAAATTTAAAATCTACAAGAAAGTATAATGAATTTTTTGACCTTTTTTTTCTTCATATGTCTGCTGCTGATGCATTTGTACCCAACCATTTAGGCCCATTTACTCATCACTGCCTTACCTGTTTTAGGAAAGGGGGGTTCTCCCTGCACCCCAAAAGATTCTCCTGTACCCCCAAAAATGACCATTTTCTCCTCACACTCAGAGTAGTGGGACCCACACTCCATCCTCTTATCTCACTTCACTCACTATTTTCACTCCGTATTCATTCATCTTCCTAAATCACTCATCACTCACTTCACTCACCTAATTCAAGCACAAAACACTCACGATTTTTCATATTTCTTACTCATTCACGCTCATGGTGCACACAACATTTCACTCACCAACTTTTCTGCACCTCCAACTTCGTATTCCGTTTCAGAAAATATAAAAAGCTTCCACAATTCGTTTCAAACATTTACGAAACGGATTACGTAAGTTGTTTCGCGAAAAAAGTTAAAATTTATGGAAAACGGAATACGAATTCCGTTTCGTAAAAAAAGTGAAACGGATTCTGTAATCCGTTTCAAAAAAATTTTAAATTTTTTTTGAAACGGATTACGTAATCCGTTTCACTTTTTTACGAAACGGATTTCGTATTCCGTTTCCCAAAAATGACTAATTTTTCACCGAACCGATTACATAAGGAATGAGTCTTGTTAATTAATCAAATGTGGTTTGATTTGATGTGAGTTGTGGTGGGTTGTAGTTGCACCGAAATGGCTTTCCAAAACACTTTGAAACATGCTTGAAATGGAACATACATTCCGTTTTGATTTTTTTTTTGTTCTTTACTAAAACGGATTGTGAAATCCGTTTCACGGTAAGCTGAAACGAAATACACAAGCCGTTTGGTTAATTTTTATTTTTCTTTTTGACTGAAACGGAATACAAAAGCTATTTCGTTTTTTTTTTTTCTAAAACGGAATACAAAAGCTGTTTCCTTTTTTTTTTTGATTTTCACTTAAACGGATTCTGAAATCCGTGTGAGAGGGTGGTGGATTGGCATGTGGTGAGAGAAAGGAGAGAGAGAGGCGTCAATCATAAACCAATGGATTGCAAAATGATTTTGCCACGTTCCTTGTGCTCTCATTTATGTTTCCTTCCATTTCAAAGCAACACTGTTTTATTACTCACATTCTTATTATTTACTCTTTATTCCATTCCATAATTCCATTCTCTCTCACCTCTTTTTCACTCTTTGACATGTCACTTCTGTGGTCACGTGGGAACCATTTCATTTCATTTCA
>Ga0214545_1004826_pt1 | contig 24932 bp, 11 predicted proteins | sample CNSS4metaG_FD_160064 | JGI IMG/M metagenome (GOLD analysis project Ga0214545, IMG submission 160064) | Root nodule microbial communities from cowpea collected in UCLA plant growth center, Los Angeles, California, USA - CNSS4 | ecosystem: Host-associated > Plants > Roots > Nodule | place: USA...
TATATATATATATATATATATATATATATATATATATATATATATATATATATATATATATTATAAAAGAGAGGAATGTGTGCTTACACTTGAAAGATGCATATGTGTTGTGATGTTGTAATTTGGAGTATATGAATGTGTATTTTGATTTTTGGATGTTTGAGAATTGAATAGGTGAATGCTAGGAACTGAATTTAAGTACCTAAAACTAGTAGCATCACTAATGGTGTAGCATCGGGCAATGTAGAGTGGACCACCAGGCGATAGTAGGAAACTGGGAAGTCTTATGGGTTGTGGGGCCCGACGGTGATGTGGAACCGCCAAGTGGTCTGCACTGCCATTTTGCCTGGTGACGCTTAGGCTGCGCCAGCCGATGGTGCAGTGGCAGTGTGCGTTCGTGATACATTTTGCATGACTTGTTGTGTTGGTCTTGGTCTGGGATATGCTTGATATTATCATGAGCGGGTAGGTTCATGATTGGTGATGAACACGTGATAATATGAGCGGGGAAGTTCATATTATGATGCTCTCGTGTTAAGATACGAGCGGGGAGGTTTGTGTGTTCCGTGCTCACAATTAAGGGTTGCTGCGAGCAGGGAGGTTCGTAGTTGTTGGATCACGTGTGTTGAACTACGGGCAGGGAGGTCCGTAGAGTTGGACTACAAGTTGGGAGGTTCGTAGAGTTGGACCACGAGCGGGCAGGTTCGTGGAAGCATTGGAATCCCTAAGACCAACTTGAGTATGTACCTTGTATAGTGCAGTGTGCTTTTCTTAATCTCGTTTTGATGTTGTGATGTAAGACTTGGATCAGGAGATGTTATGCCATGAGGGGGTAGGTTCATGGATGGTGGTGAACACATGATGGTATGAGCGAGGAGGTTCATATCTTGATACTCTCGTGTGGAAATACGAGTGGGGAGATTCGTATGTTCTGTGCTCACACTTGAGAGATGTTGCGAGCGGGTAGGTTAGTAGTTGGTAGATCACGTGTGCTAGACGGGCGGGGAAGTCCGTAGAGTTGTACTACGAGCGAGGAGGTTCGTAGAGGCAGGACCACGAGCGGGCAAGTTCGTGGAAGCATCATATATCCTGAGTTCATGGTCAATTATTTATATGACTTGCAAGTTGAAAAACCTTGGGATAATAAGATCTTGGCCAAGAATTATCTAGAATAAAATAGTTGCGTGTATCTTGATTTTATTAACTTATATGTTAACTGTTTATGAGCTCACCATATCTTATTGTGTTTGGCGATGATCGTGTATTGCATTACACGGGAGTAAATGATGTTGCAGGTGGTATTGGTGAAGCATAAAGTCAAAGCGGGGCTAGACTAAGGAAAAAGCTTTGTCAAAGTTTTTATTGTTTATGGTTTTGAATAATTTTGTAAACATTTCTGTTACAAAATTTTATATATTGATTCGAGTTTTATACAGTATGGATTTTGGACCATGTTCCGATGAAATAAATGTTTTAATTTTCCCGTGTTTTGGGAAAAGGCGGTATAATAAATGATGTTTACTTATTATTTCTTTTTTATTTATTTAAATTCGACCGGGGGATGTTACAGGATACGAGCAGGGAGGTTCATATGTTTTGTACTCACACTTGAGGCTGTTATGAGCGGAGAGGTTCATAGTAGGTGTTCACGCGTGTTGGACTACAAGCGGGGAGGTTCGTAGAGTTGGACCATGAGCGGACAGGTTCGTGGAAGCATTGAAATCCTGAAAATCATGTTTGAGTATGTGCTGGTCTCATATAGGTTATGAGACTATGGAAGCATAATTATCTTGTGTTATAAGGCCTTTAAGCATGTGAGTCCTATTGAGTGCAGTTATACATTTTGGGTGAGGTATTCATGTAATTTATGACTATTTGTTTTTTTGAGTTCACCATTTCTATTTGTGTTTGGCGATAATCGTACGACATGTCACACGGAAGTAGATTTGATTCCAGGTGAGGATGGCGAGACATTGAGACGGAGCGGGGGATAACAGTTCGGCTTTAGTCAAGGAATCTTTTTTGAATAAAACTTGTAATTTCCTTTTAAGTTGTTTTCTTGGATTTTGAACTTGTAATAATTTTATTGTGAATTATGGATTTGGTTTTGGCGTGTTAATGAATTTCTAAATTTTCCCGCGTTTTGGAAATGAAATCAAACGATTGAACTTATTTTTCAAATATAAATTCTTTTATTAAGTAATATTCGTCTGGGATATTACACATACGAGATTGGGGTAGAAGAATATCTACCATGTTAGTGGATCGTCCTTGACTATAGAACCTTTTTCTAGGTTAAGGTATTAATGGGATGGTTGGAAGGTAGAGGATTAGGTTTCTATATAACATTTGTGATGGTGATGGATAATGAGTAAGTGTGGGAAGTTGGTTTAATCTCGATGTGGGTGATTCTTTTTTCTGGAAAGTAGTCTTTGTGGTGACGAATGTTTAGAAGGGGTCAAGTGGTTGTTTAACTATGTATAGGGTGGCATGGGACAGATTTGTAGCCTCTGTTTTAAGGTGATGTAGGGGTTCAAGAGCATATAATGTGCATGTCTAAGGCTTTTAGAAGAATAAGGTATAGGGATGTTTATATAGGTGGATTATATAAGGTTCAAGCGAGTTGTTAACTAGTGATGGAGTTTGAGTGTTGAAGTTTAAACTCGGGTGGTGTTTGATATTTAGGTTGTGGTAGAGATTGAGAATGAGATGGAGCAGAAGGGTAATAACTAGGTCGAGGGGTTACCTCTAAGGATGTGGAATGCATTTCCACTTGAGGTGTTTATGCTTCCTTAGAGATGTAAAGATGAGATCTTCGAAATTGGTTTTATCATCATTTATGGTGATGTGCACCTTGTTGATCTAGATGGAGATTCAAGTCAACCTTAAAGCACCAAATAAAGATGAAGATGTTTTGATGATGTTTAAAGATGCTGATAATGAATATTCAAGTTTCAAAGTCTAGCTTTCTTTATTATGTTTGCATTTCACACAAGGTACTCATCAAGACTCTATAATACAACACATAGCCTATAATAATGAGTTAAAATGAGTCAAACATTTTCTGAAAACTAAAACAAAGTGTAAAACAAAAATCAACAATATTGATTGATTACATAATCGATTAATTTGTTCTTGAGAGGTTCTAATAAGAGAATAATCAATTATGAAGCGAAATAATATATTAAAAAGGAGTGTTTTTTTATGGTATTAATGTTCCCACTAAAATAATCGATTAAGATCTTTTTATAATCCATTTAAATATATTTTTGTAATTTATAAGGAGCATGATTAATCAATTAAATAGTGTAATAATTGGTTATTTCATATGCGTTTTCAAAATCTCATAAATAGATAATTGATCTTTGTCTTTAATTTTTGGCAATAAAGGTTGTGCTATTTGCAAGAGTTTTAAGTGTTTTGCTTTTATTGGTATTGAATTCTTGGCAAACTCTTTCTTTAATGTTTTTGCTGGAGTGTTTCCAGTTTGGTTGGAGTGTCTTCTAGTGGTTACGTGGTTTACAACAAGAGTTGATAAGGCTAAAATCTTCTTAAGTGATTAATGAGTGGACTTCAAAAGCCTTTGTAACTTTTAAAGAAAAATTGATTAATTCACCACTTCTAGTCCTTATAAACTTCTCCAAGACATTTAAGGTAGAGTGTAATGCATCTAATGTAGGTGTTAGGGCCTTGTTTCTCCAAGAGGGACACCTTATACCTACTTTAGTGAGAAATTGAAGGGAAGTCACATCAACTACTCCACATATGACAAATATTTTTATGCTCTTGTGAGAACTATGTAAACTTGGCAACATTATCTTCTTTTAAAAGGAATTTGTGATCAACAGTGATCATGAGTCCTTAAAATTTTTTAAAATACAAGGCAAGTCGAGCAAGAGACATGCAAGGTGGTATAATTCATAAAAAAATTTCCATATGTGACCAAACATATGCAAGGAAAGAGTAATGTGGTGGCCGATGTTGTCTCTACGAGCCACTCCTTTTACTCTCCCTCTTTGAAACCATTTTTTTTAGTTTTGATCAAGGATGATGACTTCTCCTCCATCCATAATGAGTGCCATATAGGGGCAAAAAAAGACTTTTACCTCCACCATGACGATCTTTTTAAGGGTAAAAGGCTTTGCATACCCAAAGGTGGGCATCACTCATAGGCACGTGAGGGTGATAGGGCATTTAGGGGCCACAAAGACTCTATAAGTCTTAAAAGAGCACATATTTTAGAATTACGCGAGGAAGAATGTTGAGAGATATTTTGAAAGATGCATAGCATGCAAGAGAGCTAAGTCTAAAGCTCAACCCCATGGCCTTTACACTCCTTTGCATGTCCCTTCTTTGCCTTGGGTAGACAATTCAATAGATTTCATACTAAGGCTCCCAAGGACAAGGATAAGTAGGATTCTGTCTTTTTGGTTGTGAATAGGTTTACTAAGATGGACCATTTTAATCCATGCCACGAGATAGATGATGCAAGCTTTATTGCAAATCTCTTTTTTAAGGAAGTTGTAAGGCTTCATGGCATACTTAGGACAATAGTGAATGAAAGGGACACAAAGTTCTTGAGTCACTTTTAGAGGACATTATGGGGGAAGCTTGACACCAAGTTACTTTTTTTCTGCAACTTCTCACCACCAAACTGATAGCCAAACCAAAGTGGTGAGTAGAACCTTGGGTCAACTTTTGAGGTGAATGATAGCCAAGAACCCTAGAGAGTGGGAAGACATTTTTCTTCATTTAGAGTTTGCATATAATAGGGTGGTGAACTCCATTACTTCTCACTCTTCCTTTGAGGTTGTTTATGGTTCAACCCTTTAATGCCTCTTGATCTCCTTCCTTTTCTTACCAATGAGGCATGGACTTGCCAAGATAGAGAGAAGTGTGCTAAGATGATCCAAGACTTGCATACACAAGTCAAGGAGAACATATAAAGGATTGTTGGGGAATACCAAAGGTTTGCCAATAAAGGAAGGAAAGAGGTCACCTTCAAAGAGGGTGATTGGTTATGGCTTCGCTTGAGGAAAGAGAGGTTCCCAATTCAAAGGAAGTCCAAACTCCACCCTAGAGGAGATGACCCTTACCAAGTTGTGTGGAGGATAATAAGTTAGACTTACCGTCTAGTAACAAAATGAGTGATACATATAATGTAGGTGATTTTTCTCCTTTCTATGAAGGTTTTGTAAATTCGTGGTCGAATTCTCTCCTATAATGGAAGGATGATGAGTCAATGACTCCTCATGAAAGCATAAAGGACCTTCATATGCGAATTACTGGGAGAAGGACAAGAAGGGAGGCCTTTAATCCATCATCTCTTTCTTTATTTAATATTTGTTTATGGTGACTTTCTTTCGTTGACTTATGTTGAGTTGACATTGTTGACTTGACATGAGTTGACTTGTTAACTCTTTTGTTTGCATGTTTGCTTTCTAGCATAAGCTAGGACCATCTTGGTGGACGATAACACTACTTGGAGTGGACGTTAGACATGGGCCTAGACCATGCACATAAGATGCCTTTTGAGAGCTTTGAGAGCATGGTGTTGATCTTCCCTTCTAGAAGGTCAATGGCACATGGAGAGGCTTCGAGAGAAAGCTAGTTCACGTCCCACAAAAAAAGGAGTCTCTATTTGAGATGACCTAGTTTCTAGAACTTTTTCCTTATATTTGCTTAAGTGTCCTTAACTTTGTGTTTTTACAAAGAGACCCCTTCCATCACCTATAAAAAGAGCACTCTTACACTTTTAAAAGAGTTTAATATTTTGAGTTAAAATACTTACATTTGACCACCTTTGTGAGAGCTCTCTTATGAGTGTCTTCTCCCTTTAGTCTTACCTTGAGCCTAGAGTTCAAATGACGACAACACCTATTTATCCAGAGTTAGGTGAGCCTTTTTCCCCCTCAAGTAGTGTGCCATCACCATTATCCCCCATTTTCTTGTCTTTCATCTTTTACTTCACCTCTCTTCTCATTTTGCTTTATATGTTACTTGTTTTATTCGGCCATTATGCTTCCATTTAACTTCATGTTGTTAGTTTGATTAATTGAACCTCTCATTTTCTCTTGAATCCTTATAAGTGAATTTTTACATCTAGAAAACTTTGTTTTCTCTTGAATCCTTATAGATGAATTTTTACATCTAGAAAACTTCTTGGTTATCTTAATGTCCAGTGAGGATAATCCTTGAATTTTCTTCACCATTAACACCATATCTTTTAAAACTAAAATGGGTTATCATGTGTGGACTGATTACCCCCCGAATCATTCAGTGGTAAGAGATATTTTTTTATTGATGATTTTTCAAGAAAGTCGTGGGTATACTTGAAGGAAAAATCTAAAGTTTTTGAGACATTCAAAAAGTTAGAGTCATTGTTGAGAATGAGACAAGCAAACATATTAAAGTTGTTTGGTCCGATAGGGGAGGAAACTTCATGTTAGTTGTGTCTATGAAGTATTGTGAGGAGTACAACATAAGAAGATTTTTTATAACACTATACTTACCACAACAAAATGGAGTAGCTGAGAGGAATAATCGAGCAATTTTAGGACCATTATGAAAAGTAAGAATATGCCAAATAAGTTCAGGGCAAAAGTATTGCAATATGTCATTTATGTGCAGAATAGGTGTTCACATGCAAAGTTGAATGAAAAGACATCGCAAGAAGTATGAAGTGGACAAAAGCCAAGTGTGTCTCATCTCAAGTTATTTTGTAGCGTGGCATATGGTCGTGTCATGGCTCAACAAGGAATAAACCTTGAAGATATGAGCAAGAAACTTGTGTTAAATGGGTATGATGGTGATGCTACAAACTATTCGACTAGTTAAAGCTTACCAGTACGTCAATTGTTATACCACTAGTTATAGCAAATTTGGAGACTAATGATGAGGATGAACCACGACTATGTAAAATGCAGACTTTGCAGGATTTGTATGAGTTCCACATAGGTACATATTCTTTGTCTATTGCCAAATTCGGAGAATATAACTTTTGAGAAGGCAATTCAAGAAGAAAAATGGTGAGTTGCAATGGATGAGGAAATAGGTGAAATAGAGTGCAACAATATGTGGGAGTTACTTGATCTCCAAAAAGAGCATGACCCCTTGGTGTGAAATGGGTATACAAGAAGAAGATTAATGCTCAAGGTGATATAGAGACATACAAAGACCGACTTATTGCAACGGGCTATAAACATATGGAGGGAATTGACTATGTCGAAGTGTTTGCACCAATCACATGAATGGAGATTGTTCAACTATTGATTTCGTTAGTAGCTCAACAATGTGGCCGATATTTCAGATGGACATAAAGTCAACATTTTTTAACGTAGTCTTGGAGGAAGAAGTTTATATTGAACAACCACTCGGGTATATGAGAATAAAAGAAGAAAAGAAAGTATTAAGATTGAATAAGGCACTATATGGGTTGAAACTAACTCCTTGAGCATGGAATGAGATACTTACTTCAAGAAGAACATATATGAACAGTGTCCATAAGAACATGCCTGATACATAAAGAAACATGAAGGTAACATAATGTTTATTAATCTTTATCTTGATGATCTTATTATGCAAAGATGATTAAAGAGTTCAAAAGTGTCATGGAGAAAAAATCTAAAATGATCGACTTAGGACACATGAAGTACTTCCTCGATTTGCAAGTCAAACTACTTGCAAACTAGTTTTGACCCCAATGGAACCGAGTTCAAAACTCTCAAAGTTTGACGGTGAAGATTGAGTAGATACCAGTAAATATCAAAGTTTGGTTGGAAACCTTCATTACTTGACAAGTACAAGGTTAGACTTATGATGGAACAATATTAAGGTATGTCCATGGAACGGTATCACTCGGCATATACTACACTTGGTTGAACAACTATCAACTAGTAGGGTACTCAGATAGTGATTGGTTCAGAGATGTAGATAACCAAACAAAACACATCTAGTTATGTATTTTTCATGGGCAACACGACGTTCACTTGGCTCTCAAAAAATCAACCCGTAGTGACATTGTTTACATATGAAGCAGATTATGTTGCAGCATTATTGATTGTTTATCATATAGTATGGTTTAGGAATCTTTAGAGCAAATTATAGCAGAAACGAAATAGTAGAATCATAATTCAAGTAGATAACAAGTCAGTCATTGAGTTGACAAAGAGTTCGATCAACCATGAGAGGCGCAAGCATATTAATATGAGATTTCATTTCACCCGAGAACATAGGAAGTAGAGAAAAAGTTGCAGACATGTTTGCAAAGTCATTGTCAAATCGGATGAAGGATGGAATAAGCATTTAAGTTTAAAGGGATGTTTTATTAGGCATGTCAAATCGGGTTTAGCTTGACCGGTTGACCCGTGAACCTGGTTGAAAAGAGGTGGGTCAGGTTATATGTTTGAACCCATTAACTCGAAAGAACCTAACCTGCCTGACCCGCTAGCCCGTAGGATCACAAGACTGGCTAACTTGACTGACCCGCTAACCTGTAACCTTTTCTTTTAAATTGTTTCCCATTTCTTTCTTCGTTTATTCTTCAAATGTGACTACACAAAACAGGTTTTTCCCCACATAGAATTCAATTCCAGCAGTGTAACCCACAACAACGACCTCACCCACGACAACTACCTCACCCATAGCAGCGTCTTGACCCATGGCGGTGTCACTCACGACGGCATCACCTACGGTGGTGTCACACTAATTTGTTTTCTTCGATTTCGTTTGTGAAACCCACTTTGACTTCAAGCACAACTCCGACCATTGCCCTTAGTGGCGACCTTATCCACAATGACGACACTCACAGCGGCGACACTCATAGTTTATGATTTAAGGTTCCTAAATCCTTCGATTTCATTTCTCTGATTCATTTTATCTGGCCCAGTTTATGATTTAGGGTTCCTAAGGTTGTTCTGCCTGTTGTTAGGGCCCCCAACGAGAGAAAGAATCCATGACGACAAGAAGGTGACGACGATGGTGAACTTGTTTGTTTTTAGGTTTTTTTATTTCTCTTCTTTGCAATATTTTTTCGTTTGTTGTTGTAAACTTGGTAACAATGTTGTGGATTGAGATTTGTTGTTCTAATAATTTTTTGAATTGGGAATTTTTGCTTGTGTCTGTGAAATGTGATGATTTCGTGCATGGATCGGGGATTTCTTTCTAATGAATTTGACAAAAGGGATATGTAGAAAAAATAAGAAAAAGGAAAGGAAGGGGACGAGGCAACCCACCAGCCCGCCAATTTGTTAGTATACGGGACAAGTTCAACTTTCTAGCCCGTTTTCACATGTCTAGTTGGCCCGACTCGGTCCATTTTAAACGGGACAGAATCGAATTTGGTCAAAACGAGCCATATCAGCCCATTTTGCCACCCATAAGTTTTGTTAAGCAAACTTAAATATAAGAGTTACTAATGGTAGATTTTATGAGTAGTTTTGATGTTTTATCATAGAAAAAGTCAGGAGTTTAATGTGTTTGTTTTGGCTCTTAATGATCATTATATCTTAATGGTCATTATATTGTCATATTTTTGTAATCATATGTAGACATTATGGCTTGGAAATGAAAAACCAAATTTAAATTCTAAATTGTAACGCATTGTTTATATAAAGGAAGCTTCATGAATCTTGAATAGTCGTATTCGATTATAATAATGATATATAAACACTTGTTCATTTTTCTGTCATTTTTTTTCTCCTTTCAATCTCTTTCTCGGTGTTTGTTAACGTAGGTGTCTACCAAACATTATTCATTTCAGTCACACACGTATTCCGATAATTCCTTGAGCCATCATTGCTACTATCCCAATGTGTTATTTACAAACCCATATAGGTCAACTTAGGCTTGAACACAATGTTCCCTCTCTGATGCACTTTAACAGATAAATATCCAGTTTTACTCTGCAAAAAGAGAACACATCTTATAAGACGACCTATATAAAATAAGTTAGTTTGAATATTCCAATGCTTATATTTGTTTAATTACTCGTGCAATGAAATGATTATAGACTGCAAAAAAATACTGTCCAAAATTGAAAAGGAAAGAAAACCAAGGCCTGGGACCCAAACTTTGAGCAAAGGAATCTCACCATGGCTATTATTTTTGCTAGAAACATTAGGGAATCTCAATAAGATTACCCTTTTACTCAGCATTTGGACAGTAGGACCCAACCACAACACATTTTCACGATGGCATGTTGCAGTTGCTTCATCCTTCAAAACCAAGATTACCATCGATTTTAAAATTGCCATATTTTCATCATCTATCAATATCTCCTCATTTTACCTTTTCAATGCATTCCCGTGTTTCATATTCTGTGTTGCATAGCTTTGAATCCTAGCAGCTTAAACTTACTTTTAGTTTGTCATAATTCTATCACCTAAGCTTGTCCTACGTAGTTCAGCGGCAAGTGTGGTTGGTTTGTTTCTGTTTTTATAGCAAATGCGCATAGGATCCATCTCAGCCTCTGTCTGCACTTTCCATCATTCATTATTTCGACAACTAATCTTTAGGAAAACACTATTTTTTCCAAAAATATGTCTAGGTTAATGAGCACCATCATTGCAAACAACTTACATTTATATATTTATTGATTAAGAGGTCCCTAACTTTTTTTTTTTTTGGTTTCAAACCTAAGGCTAATACTTGTGTAAGGTATAGAAAACATTGTTCACCGATTACAAATAATCCTCAAAAACAAATGGAAGCAAATCTATGGGCTTGGCCCAATCTATAGAAGGAAAAGCCACTACATTCCCCGTTCTTTCTTACTCCACCCATGGTTTTTTTATGCATCTTCGTAGTTAAATGTTTGGATTGCACAATTTACCAACAAATTTCAGAATATGTAGAGAACTGATTCCATAATTTATAAATATTTTTTTCTCACAAACTATTATAAAAAGTTATGTTTCGTTATAAATTAAATTATAAAATATTTCATTTCCATATTTTTGTGAAACATCTGCAACTTATAAAATATATTTAATCCTTATATTATTTTAAATTACATTATTCAATTCTAAATTACATAATTGGAAATATAGTTTTGAGTTGCACAATCTTAAATATATTTTCAGATCCAAAAATATATTATGAATTATACAATATGAAATACATTCCATAATTTGAAAACATATTCTACATTCTACTGTCACATTTTCGTATTATGAATTATATAATTAACAACAAATAATTTAAAATATATTTTTAAATTGTGTAATTTGAAATATATATTTAAACCTAAAATTTTCCAAATCATAAATCATTTAGACTTTCTAGGCCTATAGTTATATAGAAAGAAACCAAACTATGAGTGTTCAAGAAAAGAACCCAACGAAAATGGAGATTGTGATCCAATTAAGTTGTTATTTAGAGAGCTTACATCTTTAAGAAACAATGGTAAGATCTCTTGCCAACTTTATAAGATTGAAAACTGTCTTTACATTTTAAATTAGGGGACATACATACACGCGTAACTACGACAAATGTGTATGTTTTGAATCATTGATGTTGTCTGAAAACTTCTAAGCATGGAAATGAAAGCGTATAAAGTCTTAGTATTTAAATTAATGTAAAAGTATGGGTAGTGTCAATCCCTTTAAAAACCTAGGTGCGAAAATCAATTAAAAAGCTCATTTTTTTAAAAGCATAGCCTAGTTAAAGTTTCGTCCTCTTCAAAGTCAATTATGAAGTATTGCACAGTATACAAGTGATGTTTCTATATTGTAACTTCCATATATATTAATATTTAGTTAAAGAAAAATATTAATTTATATAAGGGTATCTTCTTTCTCTATCTTTTAACTTTATCTGTTATCTAAAAATTCCTACTAACGTAAAAAAACAAAAGGACAACGCACAAAAAGCTAAAATTTCATAAAGGGTTATACATCATCGTGTAGACAAAAAAAAGAGAGGAAGAGTAATTTTTTGAAGAAACTCAATTCAAATTTTGTAAAGTTCTATATCTAAATTTTTTTTATAAAGCATTAAGGATAATAGATATGAGAAATATATTATCTAATATCTTATGCTATAGTTTCTTAAATATTAAACTTTAAAAAATTACACAGGTCACATTTTAGTTTTATGCGAATATTTTGAAAATTATATTTGTCCGTTATCGTAACATTCTACCTGCATATCATGCGAATCTGATTTTACTGAATTTGGTTTTGCCTTTTCCTTTCGTATTCCGAGGTGTTCGCGTTATTTTCTTTTCAAAGAAACATTGTATTCCTTACGATTAGTGGTGAAAAAAATATAAAAAAAAGCGGTGACAATAAAGAGTGGTAGATTATTATTCATTAAATTATATTTGTTTGCATTATTGTTATAGAATATTTATTTATCACTTCAATGCCTGCGTGATTAAAGTTTACATGTTTGAATCAGATTATTAATGTTTGTTTCAACATATATCGACATATTTAATATTTTTCTCTAGGTAACTAACTATAAGAAAGAGAACTCAGCTTTTCAATTTTTCATTAAAAAGTTGTTATAATGTGGTTTTTGTTATTATAAACTTGTTAAAAATACTTTCTTACAAAATAATGGTGATACATTTTATAATGTAAGGTTTTGAAATAAAGAGATATGTTTATTGTAAAATTATTTCCATTCATAATTTCATATGTTTTCTTGTATCTATAAATAAAAATGATATTAATACCCTATTAAAAATACATTCATATTTTCTGTCAATTTTATTTTGATTTTTTTTTACAGAAAATACTTACAAATTTTGTTATGAATAAAATTTACAATAAATTGTTACTAATTCTTTTGTAAAAAAAAATTGTATAAAAACACTTTTTGCAAAAAACAAATAAGAAATAAGTTTTATAATTTTGTAAAAAATAATTATTCACGAAGAAATTACCTGTTAATTACAATTCTTAGAGAAAATAGCTAGAAAAGTATTTTTTTACAAAAATTCTTTAACAAAGTTGTAAGAAAAATCTCATATAATATGAAAAATTGTAATAATGTTATAGTTAAATATTAATATATCATAAAATTTTTTTATAATAGTAAAACAACTTCCAAGAAACACATTTGTTAGTTATTAATAAACTTAAAGAGACGTAACATACATAAATTTGGTATTATTATATAAGTTTTGATATGTATAAATATATTCTAACTGCGATGCATTCAAACTATAATACAACTTTTAAGATATATATATATATATATATATATATATATATATATATATCAAACGGTGAAATAGGTGAATTACATAAGAAACTTGGATTGCAATGTATTACAAGTTTTAGCCATTTTTTTTTCAACACTAGCACATGGTCAAATACAACTTTGAACTCACAAAAATTGTTAAAAAATTTTCAATACAAATTTGATAAAGTTAAAAACATTTACGTTAAGAGTTTTTATATTGGTTCGTCTATAAAAGTATATTACGTTCAATATTGACCAATTTGGTCAAGTTTCACTAAGCAAACCAACACTATAAAGATATTAGCGAGTAATGTTTAGACCTTAGTCACTTTTACCTAAAACAACCCAAGTATTATTTGAACATAAAGTTACTCCTGGCTAAAAAGTCAAGTACTGTTCAGAATACAACTTCTCCTGGCTAAAAATGGAGTATTGTTTGAAATGTAGTCACTCTTAACTAGACAACTTAGAGTATTTTGTCGAAACTCTTAGCTAAACATGAGTATTATTTGAAACTTAGTCACTCCTGACTAGATTGGAATATTCATTAGATAATAATCACTCCTAACTAAGGGTTTGGTCAACAAAGGAAAGTGATCTAAAATATCACAAAGTTTTGCTCACTAGATAGAGAAGACAAGTCTTTCGACGAATATAAGGTTTTAACACTCGGCTAGTTTGTTACAAACACGTACAATTTCTTGTAATGTTTACAATACATAGAATGTTGTGTAACAAATTTGGAAGTGTTTTTACAATTTTTGACCACTTGTCTTATTCTTGAACTTAGAATATTTCTTTATATATGGAGGTTAGAAGAGAGTCGTTGCAAATTTGTTCTAAAATCAAATATTCTAAATTTTCTTTAAAATTTGCAATATAGAACATAACTTGGGTCAATAATCATAGGTCAATACTCTAATTTTTAGTATCCTTATTATACAAATTCATTTGGTAATTTTTTAATCAAAACAGCAATTGAAACAAATTAAAAATACAAATAATAAAATGCAATATATTGGAAAAAATAAAAATGAAAAAAATGAGTGATTCAAAAATTTGTTCTCCATGGACATAGAATAGAAAATACAAAAGTGAGAAGAAATAAAAAAGATAATTTCATTGAGGCTCTCACTTCATTTCATTTTCACTTATCACTCAGACACAAACACTCATCTAATCTTCTCCTATCCCAATCAACTCTCATTTCTCTCTTCATCTCATCTCAAATTCACTAACACCCACTCCCACCACCACCACGACTCCCCTCGTTGAGAAAACATCGCACACGCAAGCCACCACCACGAGTCAAACGTGAGTCACCACCAAGTAAGACATGACGTAAGTGAGAGTGAAGGCCACAAGGAGTCAGACGCCACGTAAGTTCGTAGTTAAACCACCTATTTTGTATATTTTTTTTACCTAATTTTAAGGATTTTGCCCTTTGCGATTTTTTCCTAATTTGAGGTGTTTTGCCCTAATTTGGGTTGAGCCAATTTGAGATTATGTTGAGCCATTTGCGATTTGTTGATTTTACCCTAATTTTTCCTTGTTTTTCATTTTTCATTTTTTATTCTTTATTTGCAATTATGTAATATGGTGAAGAGTGATGCTAATGGTGAACCAAATGGTGCAACTTTAATGGAGTACCAGAAGAAGGTTGCATAGAAAAGGTGGGAGTTAAAACACTAGTAGAATATTTCTTTATGGAACAGGACATATTGTTACACAATACTCTGTAAGATCAAATTGGGCCTCAGCTATCAAAGTAAAAAAAAAAGGAAAAATTGGAGGGCTAGCCCATCATCCAACCAATTCGCCTTGCTACGGGTCAGGTTCTAAGATTCAGCCTGTTTTCATATGATAGACCATCTCAGCCTGACCCGTTTTTGGTGGGCCGAGCTAAAATGGGTCGGGTTTGCCCGTTTTGCCACCCTTATTAATAACCATGGTTTACCTTATCCACATTAGGGATGTTTTTGGATTTTCTTTTGAATCCTATAAGACTAGGGGTTCAACATAGATCTCGTGTAGAAACCCCTCATTTAAGTTGTATTTCCACCTTTGTAACTTGATGGACAAGTTCATCTAAGGTGCTATAATCATAATGCTCCATTGTGTCTTTAACTTATTGATTAAGTTCATTCATGAACCTTGCCATTGTGGATTCTAATCTCTCATCCATCTCATTTAATAAGGTGTTATAGTCATAATGCTCCATTGTGTCTTGAATTTCTTGATTAAGTTCATTCATGAACCTTGCCATTGTGGATTCTAATCTCTCATCCATCTCACATTTAATAAGGTGTTATAGTCATAATGCTCCATTGTGTCTTGAATTTCTTGATTAAGTTCATTCATGAACCTTGCCATTGTGGGTTCTAATCTCTCATCCATCTCACATTTAATAAGGTGCTATAGTCATAATGCTCCATTATGTCTTGAATTTCTTGATTAAGTTCATTCATGAACCTTGCCATTGTGGGTTCTCATCTCTCATCCATCTCACATTTAATAAGGATCACTTTCATATCCTTATAATATTCTTTCATACTCTTTTTCGCTTTTGGTATTTAAGAATTATCTTCGATTTGAAGAAAAATGGAACAAATATAGACCGCATACAATCTTTTAAATCTACTAAAGTGACTATTTCCCTTCTTCCATTCTTAATATCCTTTTTCACTTGGTTCCACCAAAATAAAGTAGAGTCCTTAAATTCTAAAGAAGCCATTGTAATAATGTCTAATTCACTAAGTCCATAAAATAAGAAAATTTGATATATGTTCCTCTCCCATTCTACACACACATCGAGATTGGAATTACCATTAAATTTTATACTTTTAAAATCAATTTAGGTAATTTGTTTTCATGTACAACCCTTCCTCCTATTGCCCTTCCTCCTCTACCAATGTATAATTAATCTTTTTTAGTCTTGTAGTAGCAAAAGGCTCTTGAATATCTCCTAAATTTTCCTTATCCTCTTTCTTTTTCTTCAAATAGCTTGCATCAATTTTATTATTTGTCTTTCTACCAAATCTTGGAGTTCCTGAACGATCATTTATCATCTATCCAAGTTCACACTCCTTATGGCTTTCCTTGAAATTTTTGGAGGACTTGAAGACATCCTAACAAAAGAATAAGAAAACAACACAAATAATTAAAACTAGAAGTATATGTGTTTTCACAAAAATTCATATTCGCTCCCCTAAGTGTTTCAACACACAAAAGTGTTTAAAGTTTTTCATTAAAAATTGTACAAATTTTCCAAAAGGTATATGACTCACTCAATCACTTAAAAGAAGTATAACAGAATATGATAAACATATTTAAAATTAAAATCATAAGAACTTACCTCTAAGTGAAAGAGGCAAAAACTGGTAATGAAAAAGCATAAAAGAATTTTAAAAGATAACATAAAAAGGGGTAAAGAAAGAAAACTAAACCAAAAGAGTACATATTATGTGACAAAATGAATAAAAATATGAAAGAAAAAAAAAAACCTAGAAGAAGACATTTATGTTAGAACTAGACACTACATATGTATAACCTTATAAACCACCTTCACACACTTACTCTTCATATATTACCATCACATTTGATTCTTGGCCTTTACAAAAATCCAAAACCTTCAAGCCCTCATAAGCTAACTAGAAATTACCCTACAACGCCTTTATAATAAATGAACCTCCAAGTAGGAAAAGACCTGTATATCCTAACCTTATTTGTCTTCCCAACACATCCACACAATGTCCACACCTAAACATTATAACTGTAAATGGCTAAATAAAGCCCAAAAGTGAAGTACATTTTCTAATGACAACAAAATATCCAACATATAATTTTCATGTCCCTAGTTTTCCTATCACCTAATTTTTTTTTTTGCCCAAATAGGAAAATACCTCATAAATTTTGTTGTGTTTGGAACTCCACTTTCTCTAAAAAAAATAAAGTTACTCTGTCCAAGAATAAAAACTCTGAACCTGGGAAGAAAAAGAGTAAAGAAGACTTCATCCTCTATCATCCATAAAAATTAGGCTATAAGACCATTGGTAAGAGATTGATCAGTGGTTTTCTGTCATGAGAAGAAATTCTTGAGAGAACTTATCAAGGGAGATACCAACGATACCTAGAATGAGCTTCTATATAGACACAATTATGAAGGTTCCTCATCTTATGTCGACAATGAAATAGAGCCAAGTGTAAAAAGAGGTCATTGCACCAAGACACACATCTCCTTTGTTACTCCAACATGTATTTTCTCTCTTGATGATGTAACAATTATGTTTCTCAAGGATTAGAATTTTAGTGTAAGTAGTTATCAACAATCATGACCAAAAGGAATCAGAGGACACTACAAGGTTAGAGATGTTGCTTACAAACAGCTATTTTTCTGTTGAGCATTGCCTTTCTCAATTCCTCACCAAAACTATTATTGACTCCAACCATTGTTACGCCATAAAACTTCTAAAGAAGAAAAGAAATGCTTTGTGCATTATTCAAATGTCGTTGAAAAATAAAAGTAAGCAATAACCACCCACTTAAGAACATATAGATGAGATTATGGAAGTTGATCTAAAGAAAAAAGATGAAAGAAAAGGGAACATCGTTAAACAGAGAGATTTCAAATATTTGTTGAATCCTTCACCACTCAAATGCAGTCCACTCTTGTCCATCTACTTCAAACCACAGGATTCCTTCCTCCTCTGAACAGACTCTACAAACCTCAAGCCTTGAAACATTTGTTTACTTTGAACACACTTTAATTTTTTAAAGCTTTTGCTTTTGAAGAACTAAGTTCACTTTGTTTAAATTTTTATCATTATGCAGTAACTCAATTAACCACAAATTTTCTTATCTCTGGTTGTTCAAATTCAATATGAGTGTTTATTGTTTTTCTTACTGACTTTATTTTGAATTATTTATTTCTCATTAATTCTTATAATTATTAACCTTTTTGTTGGTTGACAAAAAAGTGGAAGAATAAGACTAAAACATCTATGTTCCAATATTTTTAATTAAGATACTTAAGTACTATCATACTATATAATCTATACTTTGTTATGATTTATGCTCTATTATGTTGAAAAAGAGAGGAATTTTAAGAATTGGTAGTTATAATTGATATAGTCAAGATTGTTATAATTCAAAAAGTAGTGTAATTACAATAAGTGGTATAATTGGGTTAGTTCCCATTGAAAATCTAAATGAGTTGATGAAAAATATATCATATGGAATTACAACAATGAGCTACTTGTTATGTTTCATACTTATAGTTTTTTTTATCATAAATAATATTATGATTCTTAAAACCAGACGCTACAAAACCCATTAGACATTATTCACCAGTGCAGAAAGGGTAATTGGCAACAATTATTTTTGCTATTCTGCCTCGGTTTCAGAACTGACGCAAAAAAGGGTCAGTTTTTAGCCTCGGGTGTTACCCGAGGCGGAAACTGACATTTCTGCCTCGGTTCTAATGAGAACCGAGGCCATTTGTCCTGTTAACTTTTTAAATAAAATTTTTGTTTTTGGTTATTCCCACATTTTTTTAACCTGCATATTTTTTCAGAAAAGCAAACCAGTCAAACCAGAAACAAAACTATACATTTTATGAAACATGACATCATCCACAATCCAAATACATTTGAAAGTGTCTTGTAACAACAAGTCAATATCTTAATTAATACTATTGTACATTTGAATTATAAATTTGACACATGCTATCCTACCAAACTTTATGGATTTCACGATAATTGGTGTAGTACTCTTGAATGTCTACAAAATAAGAGATTAACTTAAGCAAATAATTAATCACATATACATACAATAAAACTAATACACAATAGATTATAAATTCATAGACTCATTACAAAAATAAGAACCTGGGAGCATGAAAAGCGAAGTGAATGAAATTGGGAGGATGCAATGATACTCACGTTCCCAAAAGTTACACAGTCCCACCACAATGCAACAATACCTGATAAAGAAAACAACCATAAAAACACAAGAAACAATAAAAAATAGGAGAAAAAAAAATAAAAACCAAGAAAATCCCAACAAAACCATAACAAAACGCAAAACAACTACTCAAATCGCAAAAGTAATTATACAAAACGCGAAATAAAAAGAGGGAATCGTGTAATTTTTCAAATTTCAACTAACCACCACACGTAGGGAGAACATGGCGAAGTGCGACGGTGGCTTGCCGAAACAGGAGTAATGGTGGTGCGAGAGACTAACAGACAATGGAGAAGCTTTGTTTGGGGAAAACGAAGAGTTGCTGATGGCATGGAATGGTGGCACAACGGAGGCTGTGGAACCCAAATGACTACAGCAACGTGGAAGGAGGCTCGACGGTGGCTGACGGCATGAATGGAGGCTGGACAATTACCATTGTGGACGGCTGCGGCGCGTTTAGATGAGAGAAAACGTGAATGTTGCGTTGTAGAAGACGAAGAATAGTGCATTCGCGTTTTGAATCCCTAACTTAGTATATGGCCTCGGTTCAATTTTTAACCGAGGTAAAATAGTGATATTTGGCCTCGATTCAATTTTAACCGAGGTAAAATAGTGATTTTTGGCCTCGGTTCAATTATAATTGAGGCCAAATGTCACTCTCCTAGTTAATTGTTTGCTTTGGGTCAGGGAAACCGAAGCCTAAAAGGCTTTATGGCAGTAGGTCTACTGCAACCGAGGCAGAAAAGTAGATTCTGCTTCGGTTATTGAGGGAACCGAGGCAGAAAAGCTGGCAGGAATTGGAAAAATGCCATTGTGCCATTATATGCTTCGGTTTCCTAATAACCGAGGCCTACAACGCGAGTTAAATAGTCAAAACTGAACTGGTCATTACTGCACCAGTCAAAATTGCAAAAATGCCAACTGTCATTAAAAATAGCTTTTCCTTTTAAAAAAAAAATAATGTTTGGCATTTCATTTTAACCCAAACCTATCCAAAATTTTCCCCAAACCTCATCCAAACAGTTCAAAATCAACATCAGAGAGACATTCAAGTAATTGAAAAATATCAAAATGTTAACAAAAGGATAACTAATCTTCCAACTACTCTATATTCTAAAGTAACATTAAACTACTTTATATTCTTGTATCTAAGGAGAAAATAGGTGGCCCATGCTTGTTGAACACAATATAAGAATTTTGCATCCATGGGACTTTGGTCTTTTAAATTCTGCAAAAGTTAGATTAAGTTAATATTAGTACCTATGAAAGTTAGCATATTACCTCATCCCAACCACTTTCATAACTGGTTAGCACAATGGTCGTTGTCCATTGCATGACATAATAGCCACACTTGAAGCTCTCAGTTTGTTTATTGCACTACACCCATAGTAAAACTATTTAGATAAATTAACTAATAATACAAAAAGTAATTGAATGACACAATATAAATACCTTAAGGGAAATTGTAACATCCCGACCGGATATTACTGAAAAAAAATAACAATTTATATAAATAATACTTCATTTATTAATGAACCATTTTCCTTAACGCGGGAAATTTAAACTTTAAACATCCATAATAAATTATTAATAGTCAAACTATTCCAAGGTTCACCTTTACAATTTAAATAACCAGAAAATAGTAAAATTCAATAATTCGAAATTACATGAAATTTAAAAAACATGCTTTATAAAAATTCCCCATGTCACTGGCCCCACTATCCGCCACTATGCAGCTCCTGGCTCACTTGAAACATCATCTACTCCCGGATAAAAAGTTATCCGATCATCGCCACACACAAACAGATAGGGTGAGCTATGTACATAAATAATAATACATATGAAATTAAATCCCAAGCCCACTCATAAGTAATCATTTTTTTATTTTCAAAACACCTTCTTCCCCACACTCATAACCAATATGAGTTCATGCATGTACTCTAACTCTGGGATTTCATGTGCTTCCACGACCCTCCTCGCTCGTGGTCCAACCTACAAGCCTATCCCGCTTGTAGTCCTACTTCACGGACTCTCAAGCCCGTCCATCCTAACTCCTCGCTCGGACCCGGACACGCATACCCGCCTTTCCTACTATGAACTCCCTCGCTCATACCATTCCCAAGTTGAGCATGAAATTAACTCCTTTGCTCATTCATCCCAACAAGGGTACCTCCGGTGAACTGAACTATTCACATTCCGCATGCGGTCCACCCATCACGAACTCCTCGCTCGTGACTCCAACCAAGCACATCCCAAATCCTAAGGACTTAGTCCTTCAAGTCCAAACACCACCAACACATGCATGTAACTTCCTATATTTAGGAAAAAGTAAACAAACCAGCTCATAAAGCACATACAAACATAGAAATTCGCAACAACTCGCTTAAGCAAGGGACCCAGCTAATCCATCAGCCTCGCTTAGGCTAGTCCACCTTGCTTGAGCGAGCATGAAACAGTGGTTGCACTACCTTGTCTCGCTGAGGCGAGCCCATCTCGCCCGAGCGAGACCCCATTCGCTCAAACACCCAAATCTCCTCGCTTGGACGAGGATTCGTGCTTAACCACATACATAACTCTTCGCGTCCTCGCTTAGGCGAGCTACTCTCGCTTGAGCGCTCGCTTAAGCGAGACTTCGTTTCACTCAACCCAAACCTTGGTCGCCTGAGCGAAATGCTTGAGCCTAACCTCTGAATGAACTCCTGCAACTCTCGCCTAGGCGAGAGGGAGTCGCTTGGGCGAAACATGCAGAGTTTCGCCACTGTTCAAGCACGAAAACAACCAAAACCATACCCAAAAACCAAAACAATCTCTACCAAGCACTCCATTTGATCAAGCAACCACAAGAACATGTTTTAAATAGGTTTGAATCACCAAATCTAAAGGTTTGGCCATAATTAACCAATACAGTTCTAAAACCCTCATCCAATTCATATAAATCACCCCAAAACTTTATGCACAATATCAATTTCTCCAATTCTCAATCATAGTGCCTATAATATGAAATTAACATTATGCCACTCCATTTGATCAAGCAACCACAAGAACATGTTTTAAATAGGTTTGAATCACCAAATCTAAAGGTTTGGCCATAATTAACCAATACAGTTCTAAAACCCTCATCCAATTCATATAAATCACCCCAAAACTTTATGCACAATATCAATTTCTCCAATTCTCAATCATAGTGCCTATAATATGAAATTAACATTATGCAGAATCAAATTGAGAATAACACAAACACAGAATCACAACAAAATTCGTATGCACATAAGGACAGCTCCCTTAACCTGGAGTTCTTGATTAAAATTGAGAAGAAAAGAATGCTTCTCCTCAAGCCTTCTCCCAATTCACCTCTTGTGCACCCAAGACTCACCACTCCCTCTCCAATTTTCGTTCTCCTCTCAAAGCAAAACAAAACAATTGTTGAAACCCTTCCTTCCACCTAAAATTTGCCTTTTATAGGTGTCTAAATGTTGGGTAAAAAGCTGAAACGAAATTGGGCTTGGGCTTTATTATGGGTTTAAAGCCTATTCAATGGTAATTACAAGGTGGTTTTTCAGACCCTATTGGTTGCCCCTTCTGCTAGGGTTCCCTCTACCTTTTCACATTCATTCCAAGCTAAAATTTGCAAAAATAAAGGTTAATTCTTGTCTATCAAGGTTTAAACTCGTGACCTTCCACTCATAAGGCCAAAGCACAAACATATTATCAAAATAATAATAAATCAAATAACACACAACAGTTATTGACATACATAGGACTCAAACCCAAGTCCTCTCAACACAATCAAATACTTTCAACCACTTGAGCTAGTACTTTTCCATGTCACATCAAACAAGATTTAATTCCATAAAGGCTCTTCATACCCGCATTTATTAATTAATTAATTAATTTTCACGGGTCTTACAGAAATCCATGTGACCTTTTTAGTATTGGCAATTGATCTACCTCTCAATATACTATGTCCATTAAAAACACTAAAAATAAAACAATCAATGTTAGAAAACATGATATTGTATATTCAAGGTGAATGTAATCAAAGACATCTCTTAAAATAGACTTACGTACTATACTTTTCAAACAAGGGAGAGGAGGTTTATGCAAACACGTTTAACAAATATTTTAAATCATGAACTAAAATAGACAAATAATAAATACTAATTAAATTAACTAAACATTATCTAAGAATTCATACTCAATACTAATTTAAAATACAATTTGCATGCATACAAACCCAGATGGACACATTTTATCAAAACTCAATATTAATACCAACACGTTCAATACGGATATACAAAATTTTAAATTTTAAAAATATTGAAAAGAAATATCCCTACCTAAAATGCAATACAATACTAAGTCAAGATAAACGAAAGACCCACAGTTCCCCAAACCCTATCAATGGAGAGTCGTGACAACCTAAAAGATTGAAGAAGGTGCAGGAAGAAAGGAGGGCGACGGTGCTGAGCGGAGATGGTGTTAAACGGAGGAAGAACAAAGCGCATTGTTGCGGCGACCAAGAGTGGCGATGTTGGTTGGCGGAAGAATGGAACGCGACGACGAGCAACTTTGCAGCGATGACGAGCAGCACCAATGGTTGTTGTGGCAACGAGGAGGGGCACACTACGATGAAGATGGCGAAGTGCAATGATGACGGTCTAGTGGTTCAGTGGAGGGAACGGTGACGATGACGAAATGGAGAAGAGAACATTGTGCATGCAGGGGCAAGTGGAAAGGATAAAACTTTTTAAGTTTGTATGAATTATAACGATGGTTGTGATTTTTCCAATTCAATGATGATCTTGCAGAAAAACCATCGTTATAAAGTTGAACTTAATTACAATGTTGTCACCACCAGTGACATAAACGTCATCATACAGCATCGTGGTATAGACTTTTTGTATTAATTATTCTAAAGTGTTTTATTTCAGAATTGTTTTTGAAATATGTAATTCATAATTTCTTTATATATTCATGATAATGTGTTTTCTTAGCAATAATTTATTTTGATAATGGAAATCATTTTTTTTCAATATTAAAATTTTCAAATGCAGATTAATTTTAAACAACGAATATCGGAATTTTATAATACGTAGAGATCAAATACTTATGAAATTCTGTCTTTTTATAACAAAATTCACTGAAAACAGTTCCGAAGCAGACAAAGATTTAAAAAAAATATATTTTATCATTTTAGAAAACAGAGGCATAAGAATAAATTAGGGACAAAACTATCAACAAATAAGAAGACACGGCTTCGATTGGGGGGAATGGACTTCTCTAACCTCAAGTCAGAAGTGGCCCAAACATGGGAATTGTTGGGCCTCGATATTCAGAGTGGCCCAACATCTCCGAGTGCTACCATTATAATTTTATGAAAATGATATCTATGAATCTGACATATAAAAGGGGAGAAATATTTCCAAATATTAATTAACGTTTTTTTCTTGGTAAAGTCCAATATTTTATAATCTCTTTACTGAGTTCAATGTGAACGGGTAGGGATGGCAACGGGGCGGGGCGGGGACGGGTTTCGCTATCCCACACTCATCCCCGCATAAAAAATTCATCCTCATCCCCATACCCAAACTCAATGGGTATCAAACTTTTTTTCCATCCCCATCCCCAGCGGGTAATGGGTATAATCTCGTACCTAGGGGTGGCAAAACGGGCTGGGCCCAACGGGCCAGCCCGTCAGCCCGTGCTAAAAGGAACGGGCTGGGTTGAAGATTTCAACCCGTCAGCCCGTTCTGGCCCGTCCCGTCCAGCCCGTCAACTTG
>Ga0214545_1004827_pt1 | contig 24927 bp, 17 predicted proteins | sample CNSS4metaG_FD_160064 | JGI IMG/M metagenome (GOLD analysis project Ga0214545, IMG submission 160064) | Root nodule microbial communities from cowpea collected in UCLA plant growth center, Los Angeles, California, USA - CNSS4 | ecosystem: Host-associated > Plants > Roots > Nodule | place: USA...
TTAAAACATAAGAAGTTCAGTAAAAATTTCTAACAATCACTTAATTAAAATATCTAAGTAAAAGTGTTAATTTCATTACCTTTCATGTTGGTCCATAACCAGTCTTAGAGACACATCAATACCTCCACAGTATATGAAAGTAATTTACTCATTTGTGGGGTAAGAATCTGATCACCATTATTGGATGAAGACTCATAATGTTGTTTACTAATATATATATATATATATATATATATATAAGGTAAAGTTTAGCGAGTACGGGTATCCACGGGTACGGATACTATGATACCCGTACCCGCTCCGTTAACATGCGGGTATCAAAAATACCCATACCCGCGGGTAGCGGGTATCCATTTTTAATATCAATTTCCTACTCGTTGCGGGTTTTATCCGCAGATACCCACGGGTACGGATTTTTTTGACATCCCTAGTAATACCTTATAAATTATAAGCTCGAAGTTGAAAGTGTGTAGATCCGACATAGTTAATGGATGATGTTTCTTAACATGTATCTTGTATGAGAAAAGTGAAAATAATGTTAGTGCTCCCCAACATTTGGAATTTGGTGATGCAATGTCTAATTTATAGAGAGGTAGCATGATGGTAATGAGAAAGAAAAGAAGTGGGTTTGGATTGTCTATTTCCTAATTTCCTTCTCCACCAATCACACTTTGAAATGTCATTGCCCTTTCCGACTCTCCACCTTCCTCTATTCCATTAATGTCCTTTCTGCTTCCTTATTCCTTCTACACGACATGACTATCCATGTAAAATATTTCATTTCTTCCTGCTTATTTTCTTCACCTCTAACAAATTGCCAAGTACAATTCATCACTCATCTAACCAGTATGTTCTTGTCCAAGTGTTGTTAAAATATAGATTTTAAGTTTAACTCAATTTCACAAAAATTATCTTATAAGGTTAGGTTTGGATTCATTTATTTACAATACAATTATTTTATCTCTAATAGATGTAACATTTTTAATACATATTCTCGTACCGAGACATATATATATATATATTGTGCATGGGAAGGAAAATTGCCCACTCATCTAACCAATATGGTTAAACAAAAAAATATTCTCTGGAGAAATCTTTTGATTACCAAAATATAAACTAAGTTAAATCTGAACCGTAACCTATACCTTACTGAAAGTTAAAAGATGTCACATGTTTTTATAGAATACATTTTTTTTTTTTTGCGTTAGTGTTGTATTATTTGTATGTCATATCAAAATTCATATTATTTGTTTTTTTTCTTTTTTTTTTCTTCAATATAAATTCGTTTTACATGTAACATTGCGCCATTGCCACCTTTCATGGTCGACCATAAAATTAAGGTTGCAAAAAATTGATGTACCACTATAGTATGGTACAACTATGAGTCTAAGACTATAAAAGTGCTTTAATTCACATAGTGCTCAACTTTTTCTTTTGGAATTTCCAGATATAGATTTGATTTATAGTAAAAATCAAGAATCAAATTATGCTCTGTTATAAACTTATAGCTAAATATAGTAGTATGTATTCAAAGTTAATTAATAATTAGTAAACATTGTTTTAGAATGTTAGTGTAATTTGCTTACAGTTATATTTATCAAGATATTATAACAAATTCATACTATAACTTTTAACTATATAGTTATATAATTTTTTCAACAATCTTATTGCAACAAAAGGTAAAAAAAGAAGAAGTTAATATGAATTAATTTAAACGTTATATTAAATTAAAAAAATAATCGTATTATACCTTTATATTTATTTTAGTCATTTTGTAATAAAAAAATAGCCAAATTGGCACCTATACCTAATAGATAACACATTGATCCTATAATGTCGGATACATTAAACGAAATGATTTAATTTGAAATAAGAAATTTGTCTTGTATATCAATTACAAGATTTAGTCTTTATTTGTTTTTGAAGAGAAAAGATAAGTGGGCCATGACCCACACGATGCTTCAATTACAAACCGAAACGTAGTGAGAGGTGTTCGGATAGATTCTGTATTCCGATTTTGAAAGAGAAAGATAAAATATGTTGGAAGGACGTCTTTCTTATCATTGTATACTTGAAATAAGATTTAGTTTAAAAGGTAAGATATTTTAATTATATATTCTTAATTTTTAATTTATTCAAATTAGGTCATTTTATCAAAATTTAAGATTTATATTTTAGTGATAAATTATTAGTTTTAAGCAGAATCCTATTATACTATTTGTTACCATTTAAAATATAATTTATATAAATAAAATTAATTGATAAATGTAGGGATGACAACAAGACAAATGTAAGGATGATCACGTAATAAAAAGTATATACGAATATGTATTCTATATGTTTTTTTGCAGTTTAAATATTTATTAATTATTTTTTATAAAAAAATAAAAATCACGAAAAAAATTATTGTTTTATCAAATATTTAATATCAAAATAACATATTTTCTTTGTTTCAATGTTAAATCTTTGGAAAAATTTGGTACAACACAATGATTTAAGTAAATTTCAATGTGTACTTGAGGAAAAATATACTATATGAAAGCTTCTAATCCTTGCGGTTATTGTTGAGAATAATCCAAATGCGAGTCTAATTTTTACATTAGATAAAAATAACAAAGTTAAACACCATATAAAAAATAGTTATAACCCCAATGTCTTGAGATTTTGGGTTAGAAGGGGTGTCAATTTCTTATATGTGGGTTATGCTTAAGTCAAGTATATTTATCTCCCTAAAGAACCACCTATAAAAACCCAACACTTGGAGATTTGAAAATACTTTAAAACCTATTAAATTAGTCAAACCTTTGAGATTCAACTTAGTGAATGAAGGGTTTTCGAGATTTGAAATTAAGATTCAAACATTCTTTGATAACAATAAATGAAAATAAGATTGTGATGAGATAAAAAATTATTGAAGATACAAATAGTTTTTTTGATATAGAATCAGTCAAACAATTACAAAAAGGAGAAGCTAAATAAAAATAATAATTCAAAGACCACAATTATTTTATATTTATTAATACGTTGAAGTAATGTCAATATCTTGAATGTGAATTATGCTCAAGTCAAATATATATGATATATCCATAATGGATTTCCTAAATCATCAACCCTTGAAGATTTGAAAAAAAATTATAAATATTAAAGTAGTCAGATAGTTAAGATTCAACTTAGTGAATGAAGAGTTTTACGTGTTTTGGAATTAAGAAATTAAAACTTAATCATTCTCTTATGTGAAAAAACATATAACAATAAATAAAAATAAAATTGTCATAAAAGAAGAAATGCATGAAGATATGAATATATCTTGTGATATAGAAATAGTCAAGATTTTGTGGTATAGAACCGGTAAAACAATTATAAAAAGGAGAAAACAACTGCCTACTCAAAAAAAAAAAAGGTTTAAATACCTTTTTGGTTCTCATTTTCGTAGTGTTTGTTGCGGATGATCCTCATTTTGACAGAATGTTTAAAATGGTCCTCATTTTCGCAATTCGTGTTTTATTTGGTCCTTTTCTGTAATGTCGTTTAAATCATTAACGGAGCATTATACAAGTGACACGAATTGCGAGATGAGGACCATTTTAAACATTCTGTCAAAATGAGAACCATCCGCAACAAACACTACGAAAATGAGGACCAAAAAGGTATTCAAGCCAAATTTTTTTTAAGAAACTACAGTTATTTTCCATTTATTATAACTAAATTGATTTATAATTGTTGTTTATTTCAATCTTTTGTAATGTATTTGTTCCGTGTATGTTTTGTGGAATTCATTTCATCATAGTTTCTTAATGAGACTCATGTTTCTGCAAGTAATGAATAAATCAGATCTTTCATTATTTTGTATATTTATGTTCATTTCTCTCTTCAAAATCTAATATGGTATTAAGAACAAGTTACCAATCCACAATGGCTAATATTCTCACATATCTCCTAACCCATTCATTTTACATTCTTCTTACAAAAAATTGGATTATAATAAATTATAAATATTTTAAGAATTATCATCTCTAGAAGGTTACATATTAAAGGTTAATTGTTGTTTTAATATACACCTGACAATTATTACAATAATTATTCAATTAACTTAACGTTATAATAAATTTGAAATAAAATTAACATAATTAAATTTTGTATACTAAAATTGTAGTTTAAAAATTAAATATATCAATATTTATTATAGAGAAACAATTATTTATAGTAAAATAATTAATAAGGAGCATCGTTTTTGAATCAACGAAAGGTTGGGATGGTAAGGTTTAGACTTTTGTTATATTAAAATAAGGAGTTTAGAAAACGAAGACAAATGAGGATTGTACTGAACAATTCGTACCAATCATGAATCTTGTAGAAGGTTTTGTTGAATATAGAAAGAACTCAAAAGGAGCATTGTTGGATTCAGCGCAGCTATTAACATATATAATGATGATTAAAGACAAAGACTAATTATGTTTTGTTTTGTTGGTCCAAAAAGTTAACGACATAAAGAGAACAATTCCATTCTTAGCCGACAAAGAGAATGATAACAAAATAACAAAATTAGTATTATTGGCATCATCATGACAAATAATAAACATGATTTTTTAACAATTGATAATAATTTTAGTACATTATACGTATATATTAAATCTAAAACTGGAAAATAAAATAAGAAATGTTGAGTATAGTATATAGACTTAAATTTCGGCATGTATGAAGGTTAAAAGAAGAAATAGATGTAAATAAAATAGATAATAATACTGATAATAAATGTAATGCAATAAGGGGCATAGTTGTGTTAATAAAAATAGTCATATAAAACCGTAATAGGAAAGAAATGAGAAAAAAAGAATGTGATTTAATTAATATAATTACCTACCGAAATTAGTTATTTTTTTCTGAGCATATTTTACACATGGAAAATATCATATCAATCAGCTGTTGGTGATTTTATGTATAATAATTAATAGAGAGAATACAATTTCTTACTAAAATATTTCTTTTTTCTAAGATATAACTCTCACTCGTGTATGTTTTGTTTCATACTATAATAATGCTAATAATCTCTGGACAGACAATGACATATGTTTTCTATTGTTGAATATAAAAAGGGTAACAAGGAACCTAATAATTATGGTGTTTATATTCAACATTCACTGTGACAATTAACAAATAATAATGCTATTAATAATAATAATAATAATAATAATAATAATTAAAGACATAGACTAATTTTGTTGTGTTGGAAGTAAAAGTTAACGACAGGTGACAGAGCGATGCCATTGGCAGCAGACACAGAAAGACACTTTCACTGAAATTCTAAAAGAATAAAGATTTGTGTTTTGTATTTTTTTATTTTTATTTTTTATGTTTGAATTGAATCCTTCATTGGTTCTTGGTAGTCACTATCATTGCCTATTTCTACTGTTTTGTTTGCATTACCCTCCCTTCCACCCTTTTCTTAATTCCCTCTTTCTTCTTTTTCATATTTTACTTTGTTTATTTGTCTGTTGCGTCAAAGAGGCCCTGAAAACAAGGTTTCTGTTGTCAAGATTGAAGCTTTTTGCTCTGTGACTCGTTTGTTATCCTCATAATGCTTTATCCTTATCTGGGTATTTAGTTCTTGTTTAAGATGGTGGAAGAAGACCATTTTCCTGTGGGTTTGCGTGTACTTGCCGTTGATGACGATCGAACTTATCTCACAGTGTTGGAGAATCTGCTTCGCAAATGCCAGTATAATGGTTTGTCATCTTTCTGTTTTAATTCAAAATTCTGCATTGGTTTTGCGTCTCATGAATTCTTGCATTTCTTTTACTTATTGTTATTCTCTTTCCATGTCAAGTTTTGGACTCATGAGACATGGATACCTTGTGGTTGACAATTGCAAGACCGGGATGTTCTTTCTTTTTTTTCTCCAGAAACTGTTTCCTTTTTTTCAAAACTGGTTTTCTTGCGTTGCTGCATTAATTTTATAGCTATGGATCCTGTCATAATAAGTCTGATTAAGCGCTTGACAATTGAGTCTGCTTTGGTTTATCTCACATCAGATTTATGTTTGTTTCTTTGTTTGTTCGTTACAGTTACTGCAACTACTCAATCAGTGAAGGCGCTAGAAATGCTGAGGAAAAACAGAAACAAGTTTGACCTTGTTATCAGTGATGTGAATATGCCAGAAATGGATGGGTTTAAGCTGCTTCAGCATGTGGGACTTGAGACGGACCTACCCGTTATCAGTAAGCACAAAAACTTTTTGTCTTCACATTCATTCAAATTGAGTATATTTTGTGTTTTCTCAAAGCAAAGTCTGAGAGAAAATCAATCTCAGAAACAGGTGTTGTTGTCTCACAATAATGTTATGAACTTAAACTCTTGCATTTTTGTGTGTGTTTGTGATCTAGTGTTGTCAGGGTACGGTGATAAAGAACGGGTGATGAAAGGTGTCATATATGGTGCTTGTGACTTTTTAACAAAACCAGTTCGAATTCAAGAGTTACAGAACATATGGCAGCATGTAGTGAGGAGGAAGATTGATAGCAAGGATAAGAATAAGACTGCAAGTGAAGAAAAAGACTGCAGTATGGCACATAAGTTTGCAAATGAGGAGGAACCATGCACTGTTGCTGGGGAATGTAGTCAAGCCTTGGCACCAAAAACTTATGCTAACCAGAATATAAAAGTGGATCACAAAAGGAAAGAACGTTGTGAGGCTGAGGAAATTGAAGAAGATGATAAAGAGAACGATGAAACCTCCAATCAGAAGAAATCTCGTTTAGTTTGGGATACTGAGTTGCACAACAAATTTCTTGCTGCCATTAATCAGCTCGGAATTGACAGTGAGTGTGATAAAGAGATGTTACTTTTCTAGTTTTTCTTGACTTAAGAATTTGGAACTTAGTTAGTGTGCTCCTTTGTCATATGGATTTCATAGCTCCTGATGTAAGCTTTCTACAACTGTTAATGCAGAGGCTTTCCCCAAGAAAATACTTGACTTGATGAATATCGATGGACTTTCAAGAGAAAACGTAGCAAGCCATCTCCAGGTATGTGTGGACTCTAAATTTCCACTTTAGCATTGTGAGTAATTTTCCTTATGAACAAGAGAATTAATGTTATGAAAATCTTTCAGATCTGATGATTCATTAAAAATTCAAGAATCAAAGTTTATGAAATAACAACTCTGCTCTATATCCTTGATGATTGTGCTTCTTTGTTTCACAGAAATTCAGACTCGGTCTCAAAAAGCCTAATCCTTACCACCGTATGGGTTCAGTTGATTGCTTTCGCACGTCATCTGAATCAGGAGCAATGTTAAGCACCACATTACCATCATATGCATATGCACATGGTGGAAGGTTTAGTGTGTTAAACTCTCCATCCAGCTTGAACACGAGAGGAATGAACTCATCTGCATTTGTTCAGGCTTCTGAGTCTCCAAACATTAACAGCAGCTCCATAAAAACACATGGAAACATGCACTCGTCTATATTTTCTGCAAACCAAGCCTCAAGCTTATTGCAGGGCATTCCAAATCCAATGGAGGCTAACCGATTTAAGCCGAACAACTCAACAGCTGGTATTAGGAGGTTTGATCTACTTGATCACTCAGCTGCACTTAAAGATTTCTCTAGTTTCTCGGAAAATAGAGCCACTGTTAGAAATGCAGCAAATATATCTCTTCCTGGTCTCTCCAATAATCATTTACTTTTTCAAGGAATTTCCCAGCATAAACATCATTCTGAAGCATTCAGAAATCATTCTTCTCTTGGAGCTGCTGCTGTGAAAACACAATCTTTTGATCCAAACTCCTGTGGTTCTTCTAAAATGGGGGATGATTATGACAACAAAAGGTGGCGGGGAGCAGCTCCGATATCTACCTTTCCTTCCAATACTTCTGCTTTCAGTAACGTTTTCAGTAATGATCAACTACTTCAGCATAACTTCAAATTGCCCTCATCCACTTTTTGCAGTAGGAACAGTCCAGTTGGTTTTTCTTCCAGTGTTCCTTTGGAGGATGATATCCTAGGTGAGATGCTGCACCAAGAAGGCTTACTTGGGAATATCTTACTAGCTTCGTGTCACACCCAGCATAACCAGGGTGGTTGCAGCAAAGACATGAATCAAACCTTCAATTCCATAAATCCTGTCATTTCTCCTAATGGAGGCACTAGTTCCTTGGGACATAGCTATGAACAAAATAGTACAATTGACAATAAGAGAATTGATGCATCTTTGGTCGGCCAAATGAATGGGGTTAATCCATCATCAATCACACAGTGCAGTGAAGGTGAGAATTTCTATTCAATGAAGTCAAATGATGCGTATGTTTTGCAGAGCATGAAATCCGATGAAGCACTGGTGCAGAATAGTTTGGACTCCTTGGATGACATAATGAATGAAATAGACGAACAGGTATTTCATCAAACATTCTTGCAATATCAAGCCTTTCAAACAGATTATATTTGTGGTGGGGTTGTGAATTTTAATGTTTCCATAATCTAGTTTGGTCTGATTTAAGGAATATAAGTGTTGTTAATTTGCATCATTTCATGAAAGACTACTTTTGATTCAGGACCTGAATGCGATTATGTTGATGAATGGAGACATAGAGTTTGATGCTTACCATGATGGACTATGCAACTGACTCCTTCTGATTCCTTCCTTGAGTCATTTCATCGTGTGTAGTATCGCATTCATGTAATTTCCTATTTCTCTAATGGACACCGCACGTGCTCTAATTGTACAGCAGTAACCGCATCAAATTTCTCCACTTTCTCAATCATATCTTTATATAAAATAAACCATATATATATGAATTAACTTTTTAGTATTGGGTTCAGTTATATAGTTTGATTTGAGTACGTGGAAGAATAAGAATGGAACTTGGTTTACGCTTATGTTTCATGATAAAACTGTGGCATTTTTCATTTATACTATATTGTGGACAAAATCTCTGTATGAATAGAATATTCTTGTTTTTTTTTTTTTATATTACTGTATGAATGTAATGTGACATGAGAATTAGACTTAGTATTGGTCTTCGGGATAATTTATTGTATCTTATGCCACAGTCAGCATAAAATAACATAAGTGTGTCTATCGTGCTCTGCTACGTAAACATTATAAAATTTGGTGAAGTAGACATAACTTTTAGCAGAAGATATCATTGTTTATTTCACATAGCATAAAAAATTTAGATTCATGTGAAACACAGTACCCATCAAACTTTATTCGTCATTTGTTTCCATGAAAGGTAATTGCGTAAAATTGTGCACGTCCCGTCTCATCACAATTTCTTGAGAATTCTCCATTTAAAGTTTGTTTACTCGCGCTTGCGTTTCTATAAAAAAGAATTGCTTGTTTTGAAGTATTTGATTTTTCGTCAAAAATATACTAATCGAGGAGTTTCACTAACTTGTCTCATATCTCTTTATTTCACTTAATGGAGGATAACACAGAGTGCAGAAAATGAAGCTTAGTGCAAATAAAAGGTTTACGTTCACAAGCGGAAATATGTGAAGAACGAAATCTCAATGTCCCGTGGCGGAACATAAGTGTGACGGGTTTATTTTATTTTATTTTTATATATTTCAAAAAGTATTTATATATTATTATTTTATTCACATTAATTTAGTTAATTTTTTTTAAGAATTTAAAAATCACATTTTATATCTCTAATATAGTTTTTTATATTTTTTTATTTGATTTCTCTCTTTCGTGACTCTATCTCTTATTCACCTCTTATTTTCATATTAATTTTTATCATTAATATCTTATTATTTTCAAAATCAAACTGCACTACGGCAAATTTGAGGAGGAGTTCAGGAATATTTTGAGTCGAACAATTTATTTTTTTGAGTAAGTTCATTTTTACCTTTTTTTTCAAAGCAAGAAGTTTTCCTCTTGTATGTAGCTTTTCTACGCTCTAGGCATATATCTATCTATTAGAGATAATAAAATCATGCTCTAATTGTTGATCAAACTCTTCTGTGTGTAAATAGAAATATTTTAGGCTTTGAAGTTGTGTAAGGGAAGAGCAAGATTAAGAATCATCTCTAAGGTGATGGAAGCTAATCATTTAGAAGTTATTAGTTTTCTTAAAATATTGAGTCTTGTTTTTAAGATTTAATTTGGGGTATTCATAAATTTTATCTTTTTTGTAAATAGGTGAGAGTAAAAGAATTTATTATTTTTTCAAGAGGAAAGTTGTGATAAAGATGAAAAAAGTGCATCTACGTCATCTAAAATTGAGAAACTTCATGAGAATCCAAAAATTGAAGAAAATGAAAAACAATTCTCTAAGGTTCCTAAAGTTACATGTAGTGGATTTGAAAATGCTGTAGAACCTAATCCGGGGAAGCGTATTCAAATTTGGCAATACCCACTAAATCAAATTGATAAGATATCATCTAAAATGGGATCCATATCTAATGCATTTAGAAAATTATCCTTTGTCTGGTAAAGATGATCATCTAAGAAGATTTCAGTATACATGGTTTAACTTATTTTCTTCATGGTTAGAGTATTCGCCAACCATTAAAAGATGCTACATATTACTTACCGTGTTATCCTTTTGTAAGAAACCAAGTGGACGACCTGACTCGGATGTTTTCATTGTTATAAATTGTTATAGGTAATTGAGTTGATTTTCATGGAAAAAGATATTGAAACTAGCTTCTATTCTGATTCAATTATTGAAAATTTTAAGTCATTAGAAGAACGTAGAGGAACACTCTAACTAACAATAACTTCTTTTTTTAATATATTAGTGTTGATGATAAACTTTACTTTACTCTTGCATATATATTATTGTCATATTGTTTGGATTCTATTGTCATAAGTGTTTATTTTGAATATAGAAAATAAAGTAAAGAAAGAAATATTTTTATTAATTAAAAAATAATAATTTATATATAACAAATATAATTTGGTCCCTCAAATTTTTATTCAAGTTCCACCACTTGCATCATATAAGAGAAGGCTTTTGTGCTTTAGGAATGTTGAGAAATTTTTTTATATATTATACAATTATTTTAAGTTTTATATTAAATAAATATAAGAAAATTAAATATGTAATGTAATGTAATGAAGATGGTTTCTAAATTTATTATTTTAAGATTTTAAATTTAAAATGCTATTGATTTTTATATTAATTTGACACATGTCTTGTGTCTTATAGCTAATTCTTCATTAAAAAATCTATCAATAATTAGTTAAAATAATGTAAAAATAATACCATTTATAAAAACATGTATAATTTTGTAAAAATTTATTGGTTGATTGATTATTTTTAGGAAAAATATTATTACACAATGACATTTACTTAAATAATAAATAATAGAAAAAAAATGTTCAGGAAAATAGGATGTACACATGTCAGGTGGAAGTGGTCTTTGTATCCTCTACTCTTCAGTAAAGATATAATAAGATGTTAATTCATTTAATACTAATAATAATAAAAAATCCGTTTTAAAGAGTATACAAGTTACTTCACTCTGTGGGTGGGTGGTAGCAATGACATCGATGGATTACATTCACTGTACACGTGTACGGTCAAACCTCATCCCCGCTCGCAACTATATCACACCGGCAAGATCAAGATCAAAATCCAACGTTGGAGCGAAGCTAACCTTGAAACCTTGTACACCAACACTGAAAGAACCGTTGGTGGTGTTTTGTTCTGACGCTGTTGTTCTTGTGAAGCGGAACCCATTAGCATCATTGACATTGTTGTGGATGGCGACCAAAGTGATGGAGGTGATGAAAGGTCTGGACTTGAAGCGGTACATGGGGCGGTGGTACGAGATTGCGTGTTTTCCGTCGAGGTTTCAGCCCAGTGACGGCGTCAACACCAGAGCCACCTACACTTTCGGCGATGACGGCACTGTCAGAGTTCTGAACGAGACTTGGAGCGGTGGCAAAAGAAGCTTCATCGAGGGCACTGCTCACAAGGCAGATCCCAACAGTGATGAGGCCAAATTGAAGGTCAGATTTTGGGTTCCTCCTTTCTTACCCGTCATTCCTGTCACTGGTGATTACTGGGTTTTGTTCATCGATCCTGATTATCAGTATGCTCTCATTGGCCAACCTAGCAGGAATTATCTTTGGGTAAGAACCCCATTTCCCTTTTCATTCATCTCACAATGCCAAACCTTGAAAATTGTAGCCAAAGAACAATTTTTTAACACTCTTGGTATAAATGTCTCAAATATAAGGTTTGATTTTGAGAAATGTGCATATATTGGTTTGAACTGTGATGTCTGAAAATGTGAAATTGGTTCCTAGATATTGTCGAGGAAGAATGATATGAATGATGAAACCTACAAGGAGCTTGTTGAGAGAGCGAAGGATGAGGGTTATGATGTGAGCAAACTCCATAAAACTCCACACACCAATCCTCCACCTGAGGGAGAAGGTCCTGAAGACACCAAAGGCGTGTGGTGGGTCAAGTCCCTTCTGGGGAAATAGTTATTATATCTGAAGCTGAAAGAGAGTGTTTCATATCAGTAATAAAAGTAGATGCAAAATAGACCAAGCTGATGATGATGATGATGATTATGATTATGATGTGAACTTTTGTAAAGTTTACCTTTGATGCTCTGATTGTGTTTGTTTTTAGTTGAATCCATTGTCTGAACTTGAATACTTTATGCCTCTGATTGTTTGTTTTTAGATGTTCTTGGTGAGAATCCAGTGTCTGAATGAACTTGAATACTTTGCACCGATTTTCATTTTGCTTTTACTTGCTATTTGTTGAATTTTGAATTATCTTCTTTGCAATTAATCCATTTTGGTGTGGGGAAGATGATGATATGAGAATTCATTAGTGTCTCAATGAGAAGTATGAGATTGATCATAGATTCAGATGGTTTTTATGGAAGTAGCTACAGAGAAAAGAAAATAATTGTTTCTGCGGAATTTCAGCTTTTTAAAAAATATCTACCAAAGAAAAAGAAAAAAAAAATTGTTATTATTTCATAATGCCAAACTATTTTTGGAAGATTTTTTTTTTCTGAATTAGAATTGGGTTAATTTATAAAAAAAAAATTAAAACTAATAGTGGAGGTAGTACTCGTCTTCAATGTGTTGTTATTAGTAACTCTCTAAATCCTTCCTTTTAAAGAGGGTTTTTCAAACTTACATCACTTTAAGTTAAGAAGAAAAGCGTACTCAACTAATAACAGATGAGGACAAGTTAATTCAATAATATCTCTTTTAATATTTTCAGTTTAATAATTTTTAAAAGGAATTCATTTTTTTATTTAAAAGAAATGAAACGGGATTAAAATATATAATTAAAATTGGCTGAGCTAAGGAAACAATTGGGGTGGCCATTTTGCAGAAAGAATGATAAATAATGTTAGAAAATGAGAGAAAGTGAAAATAAATAACTCTTAATTATCTAAAAGATGATGGATAATTGGATTCTAACATTTCTCCAATCATTGGATTTAAAGCACACCAAGAATTGGAATGATAGAGACAGAAAAGACTATAGAAAAATAATGGTTTGAAAGTTTAAGCAGAAAATTGTATTATAATAATATAACAATGCCAATGAATGATAAGTTAGAAAGCTGTCTGTTGTCGTTTCTCTGAACTATATTAGAGCGGTTTGATACCATTAATAAAACACTCGAAAACTGTTATAGTACAATTTAATATTTTTTTATTAAAATGGATTATGAGATGGATTTTTTTTTTGGAAGGTTTCAAAAGTATATTTTTGGAAGGTTTCAAAAGTATATTTTTGAAACTATTATTTCCTTCCAAAAATTGTGCTATGTATGATGTTGAAAACTATTTTATCCTGTATTTAAGAAAGAAAAAAAGTGCAAACCTCTACTAAATTTACCAGGGTTATATAATTCATACTGAAAGTAAAAGTTTATAACAAAGAATTCATGTTGTAACTCAGCAACTTTTTTTTTGAAAAAAATATAATAATCATATAAGTGACAAAGATACACAAATATTCATATATGAGACTTTGAGCTGGTTTTAATTATTTTAATTAAAATAATTCATGAAATTATTTAATGAATTTGAGTTAATTAAATATTAAACGTATTAGATGTAACAGATGGAAAAGAAACAAAAACAGGAAACGATCCCAAAAATAACAATGTAAGGCTGGCCAACGATTTATGCGCGAAAATGTGTGGAAATAGATAAAAAAAATAATATTTGTGAGTCAATCTCACTCACCAATTCGTTTTCCTCTTTTCCATTACATTCCCTCGAGGATTTTTCTCAGAAAAACTCGCAGGGAATGCCTGTTTCATCCATTCAATAGATCGAGGTTCGAACATCACTTTTGGGTATGCCATCTTCAATCACCTTTCTTTGATTCTTCGTTTCTATTTTCCTTTTTCCTGTTTCAGAACATGAAACTCAAATTATGATCAACTTCTGTTTCCCAACCCTTTATGCTCTTCTGATTCACACAACACAATTTCACAATTAGGTTCAATAATATGAGAATGAAATGGGATTATTGCAGCAGCCATGTAGCATCATCCAAAAGGAAGTTATTAAGACAAATTTGAAACCATTACTGTATGAGCAGAAACGTAGGAATTTTAAACGTTTCATTGATTGATCCATCCATCGATCCATCGTTTTACTTCACACTGACTCGGTTTAGTTTGGAATGTGACAGGAAAAGAACAAAATGCTCAGAACCTTGTTTCTGATTTCCTTGTTGATTCATTCGATCGTAGCCCAAAAATCTGCACTTCCACCAAAAGCTGCTGCACCTGCACCTGTACCTGTACCTGCAACTGCAACTGCACCTGCACCTACACCTGCAACTGCACCTCAATTAACGAAATGGTCAACATTGAGTGGTGGGTATCCATAGGAGTTATTGTTTCTGTGAACAATGGCTTCCATGGTTCGTTGATGTGATTGTTTTGTTGGTGTTGCAGGTAATGAGCCTCTTGTAATTGCGCGTGGTGGTTATTCGGGACTCTTCCCTGAAGGCACTCCAGACGCCATTGCACTAGCAAGAGATATAAGCATTTTATTGTGCAATCTTCAGTTGTCCAAAGATGGCGGGGCTTTTTGTATCACAGGATCTACACTTGACAATGCAACAACTATAGAATTCTTCGATACTAAGCAAAGTACCTACAATATTAATGGGAAGGACGTGAAAGGACACTTTTCAGTGGATTACAATTCAGAACAGATTGCCATGAATATATCAGGTGAATGAGTTAATAGATTATAGGTTGAAATAGGAGCAATAAAAAAAAATATAGTGTTAGGAGGTTTTGAGGTTTGAAATTGAAGGTTTGGTCTGTTATGTGCAGTGATTCAGGCCATATTTTCACGACCCAGTGCTTACGATGGTCTTGATCCAGTTCTGAACCTTGATGCTCTGATGAGTGGGAAAAACCCTCCGAGGTTTTGGTTGAATGTTCAGGTCTGAATTCCTTAATTGTTTGTGTTAGTAGCAATTTATTATAATATTAATTGCGTGTTGTGTTGTTGCAGAATGCAGCATTCTACCATGAAAAGGGAGTAAAGGTGGTAGATATTGTTTTGGAATTACTGAATGCGTATCAAATAGAATTTGTTTCAGCTTCAGATATGGGGTTCTTGAAGAGTCTGATTGAGAAAACAAATAGGCAACCGAAGGTGGTGTTTCAACTTCTTAATGCTAAGGATGTGGAACCTTCAACCAAGAAGCCATATGAAAGTGTTATAAAGGATATTGCTACAATAAAGTCATTTGCAACAGGCATAATGGTCCCAAAAGAATACATATGGCCCCTTAAAGCAGACAAATATCTGGGAAATCCCACCACACTTGTGGCTGATGCCCATAAATCAGGACTAGAAGTCTATGCTTCTGGTTTTGCCAATGATTATTTTACTAGCTATTCTTATAACTATGATCCTACCGCTGAGTACCTTCAATTTTTCGACAACGGAGATGTTGTTGATGGTGTTGTCACCGATTTCCCATCAACAGCATCAAATGCTATAGGTGAGATGTCAAAAAATCTTCCACTTAAATTCACAATCGCCTCTTCGACTTTCTAACACATTTTTGTTTTACAGTTTGCTATGCACACAATAATACCTTGACCAAAAAAGGTATATTACTAATCTTAATACGTTATCGATCATATAATAATTAGAGATGAGAAATAATTTTTTTTTATATAAATATTGGTCAAACCTAAGTTCCATCCTAATACATATTTTTTGTTTAAATTACTATAACGCTAATAGTTGATTAGATAATCTAATTGATATATTAATATATATATATATATATATATATATATATATATATATATATATATATTGTTATTTAGTTTTGTAATTTTTGTTTTCTTTTAGTTGCATAATTTTATTTTAATTATGGATTTTTCCATGAAATCAATTCGTATTTTTAAGATATATCCTAATTTTTATATAATTATATTCAAATAATATATTTATTAATATTTTCTTTTTTTGAAGAATTGTTCTTGTTTTATTAAAACAATTTTTACTATTTTTCTCTATTTCTCCGGTTTAACTAATTTGGTATTTAAAAATTTTTGTTGAGTTTTATAATACTCTTTATTTAACATTTGTTCTTTATATGATTTGATTTATTAGTATATCAAATCATTTCTAATATATATTTTATTATTTTTACTTCTTAATATTTTTATGTATTATTTTTTTTATCATATGATTATTTTTATTTTTTATTTCATTAGTAATTCAATCACTAAATTAGTAATTAAAAAAATTCATTTATTATAATATAATAATTTACTATTGTTATTATTAATTTTTTTCACCATTCAATATTATCATTAATTTTTTTATTACCATTTAATAAATATTAAAATTCAGAAGAAGAAAATTTATGTTAAATTTTAATTAATATTATTATTATTATTTTTTGTGATTCCATTCAAGTGTATTATAATTTTTATTAATATATAAAAAAATATTTCATTAAAATTTATAGAATGAGTGAAGAACTATTTTTAAATTTCAAAAAAAAAAAAAAATATATATATATATATATATATATATATATATATATTTTTTTAATTTTTTAAAAATTTTTTTATATATACTTTATATATTTGATTTTGTAGGACCAACTTTGGTCATAAGCAACAATGGTGCAAGTGGAGTGTATCCAGGCAGCAGTGATCTTGCATATAAGCAAGCAATAGATGACGGTGCCGACATTATAGATTGTTCAGTTCAAATGACAAGAGATGGCATTGCCATCTGCTCAAATAGCTCAGACCTAGGCCCAGATACCAACGCAATGACTAAATTTATGTCTCGATCTTCAAAGGTCAAAGAAATTCAACCCAAATCGGGAATATTCTCCTTTGACCTTTCCTGGGGCGAGATTCAGACATTAAAACGTAAATACTTATATAGAACTTCAAGGATTCAAGTTCAGATTCAACCTTTGAGATTTCAACAATGAAATTACAGTACAAATTTCTTGTTTCAGCTCATATTGTTAAAAACGGCGATTTCCAAAGAAACCCTGCAAACAAAACCAGCGGTAAAATGGTCAGCCTCCAAGAGTTTCTGGAGATAGCCAAGACAAAGGATGTTCCTGGCGTTTTGGTAAACATTCAGGTAAGCAATATCAGTAGTTTTGGATTTCTCACAAAAATTTAAACCAGTTATTAAGGTGAATGTTAAGAAGGAAATGTGTTACTGCAATCGTGTTCCTTCTATTTGAAAATTTTCTATTACTGCGAACTCCAATTGCCTCACAGAATGCGGCGTACCTTGCATCAAAAAAGGGTCTTGACATTGTAGATGCTGTTAGCAGTGCCTTGAAAAATGCCAGCTTGGTCAACCAACAAGTCCTGGTTCAATCAGACGACAGCTCCGTCCTATCGAAGTTCAAAGATAACCAGTCTTACAAAAGGGTAATGTATTTGACTGAAAAGATTGGTAGTGTACCCAGAAAAACAGCGGACGAGATAAAAAAGTATGCGGATGCAGTGAATGTTCCAAAAACTTCTGTTATCGAAGTATATGCCTCTTACTTGTATCGATTGACCAATGTTGTAAAGGAGTTGAAAGATGCAAACCTCACAGTATTCGTTCGTACTCTTAAAAATGAATACACATCACTGGCATTCGACTACTGGTCAGACCCTAATATCGAGATTGCTACTTACATCCAGACTGCTATGGTTGATGGAGTAATCACCGATTTCCCAGCCACTTCGAGTAGATTCGTCAGTAAGTCATTCCACTCTCAATGCCTTTCTTCATCTAAGCAAACAATACTGCCAGTTACTACGAGTCTAGCTTAAGCATTTCTATTATTGTCATTCATATATAAGCAAATGCTTGAACTCCATCTACCTTTTCATAACATTTGCAGGGAGTCCCTGTAGCGATATTAACAATGAATTTTCTATCTTACCGGCCAGACCTGGTGAGCTACTGAAAACTACCCCACTCCAGGACCAGCCACAAGCGCAGGCACCACTTCCTCCTCTTGAGGTTGCAAACGTTGTTGACCCACCTCTTCCTCCGGTCAACGAGGCTTCCAAACCGGCTGAATCTAGGGCTGCCGATGAAACTCCACCTGCTGCTGATGATGCTACACCTGCTGCTGCCGACGCTCCTGCAGCTTCAGATGCCAGAACAGAGCTTGCTAACTGTGGCTTCTCAGCGGCAGCCATTTTGGTGCTTGCTACGCTCTTGCATAGAAATTAATGTGATTAACCCAGCAAATGCTAGAGAACACTAACATAACCCTAACATTGGTTCTACAATTACATTCCATCTTGTATCATAGAAACAACACGAGATTGGTTCTACAATTCTTATACATGGGTTATTCTTCAGGCAACCAACCCATTTGCCAACGCTTGCATTTGGATTATTAGGAATGCAAAATCCGTGCCAAATTACCAAAATTTATAGGCGTGCAACGCAATGCACTGCGTCCGGTATTTAAAAGGCACAATCTTGAAAGACAGTGTATAGATTTATAATTATTGAAACCATTGCACGAACAGTAATTAATCTTCTTCCTTCAAATGCAGCCGTGACAACTTTAAATGAACTCCGCAATCATACAATTACACAACAATTTTAAAATTGGATTCTACTACAATCTAACTATAAATATATATATATATATATATATATATATATATATATATATATATATATATATATATATATTGTTTACATAAATGGGCAAGTAGCTTCAAACTCTTACATAAACCGTTGACTAACATTACATAGAAAATCATAACTCTACACCCTAATATAGAATATATTGTGACTAGTAATTCCGTGAAATGTACACCAAAACCGTGTCTTCTCAGAGAGCTCGAAGATAACCGAATAGCAGAACTTCACTTCTGATGTTCAAAGCATCCAACCATAAGAAGTCCTTTGTTAAGCCCATCCTGCGGTCAGGTTGCATAAAGTTTAAATACATCAGGTCACATAAGTTTAACATCACAGCATCAAGAAAATCCAGAAATTAAAATTTGTTAAGCCCATCCTCCAGTCAGGCTGCATGAAACAACTTTAAAAACATCAGGTTACATAAGTTTAAGAACATCACAGCATCAAGAAATAGAGGAATTAAAATGCAGCAAAGAAATCCATCATATGTCACAATCTATTCAAACAGTACCAAATTAAAATAAATTAGGGTTTCCAGGGTGAATACAAAGGAAAACAAAAACCATACAGAACCGATCAACGCTACGTTCGTCAGACGATGTATGGAATGAGAGAGGAAAAAAAGAACCGATGAGATCGGCAAAGGCGTTTTTCCCTTCTCTCACTCCATACACCTCTGCCAAATACTACGTTGAGAAATTGCCGCCGAGGAATGTTCGGGTGCGAATTAGAGAGGCTCAGATCTATCACAACGACAGATCGGAAGTCGAAAAACAATACCACCACCGATGGCTGCAACAGATCACAAAAGCGATAACGTTGCCTCGCCATCAGCGAGCAATGTTTGACGGCGACCGACGCATCGGGTCCACACTCCCAAACAATCTTCACAGCCTCTTTTGGTTCAGAGAAAGAGAAGAGAACTGGCATGGCCACAGATAGAAAGGATATGAAAAGAAAAAAGGAACAAGAAGCATAGCGTTGTCCATTGAGAGAGAGAGAGAGAGAGAGAGAGAGAGAGAGAAAGAGAAAGAGCAAAACCAGTTATTATTGTTATTATTATTATATAGAAAGTTTGGAGGTGCAGGAAGAAAGAAATGGCGACGAGATTAGGGTTTTGAAGAAGCATCAAAGCAGAGACATCTCATTCAGAAAGGGAGTGTGGCAGCAACAGAAACCCTAATCTGCTTGAACATATGCAGTGGCTAGTATATTTATACAGGGAACTCCAGCAAAGGTTGTTCCATATTTTCCAATTCTACCCTGCTAGTTCCATGTGGTGCAGGGTTAGGGATGAGGTATTTTAGTCATTTAATAGTCAAGATTTGGGTTTTCCTGCAAAAACTACTAATTCTATTTTGTAAGAGGAGATGAATTTATTTATCATTGTTGTTTTTATTATTTATTGTGAAATAAACTATATAAGTTATGTCTTTAACTTTTTTACCTATAAAATGATTTTTATGAAAATAAAAAAGTTATAATAATAATAATAATATTTTTATAACAATAAAAAAGATGGTAATATTTATGAGAAAAATTATCAAAATGTTACGAATAAAGATAAAACTGTAAAACAATTGTGTATATAAAAATAGTTAAAAAGTAGTATATATTAATTAATACATATTAAATAAAAATAATATTTGGTTATACATTTTGCTTTTCAGACAATTTTAATCTAGTTCTATAAAATTAAAATGTTTTTTCAGTTCCAAAATATTATAAGAATTTATTTATCAAAATTTTCAATTAGAATAAAACATTTAAACATAATGTTACCATTTTCAAAGTTAATATCGCAAGACTACAAATATTTTTAAACGGGAGAAATTAAAATACTTTTTAAAAACTTTGAAACCAAAGAGAGTTATCTTTTAACCAAGTTTTAATTATTTGGATAATTGTTTGCAAGACTTATAAAATCAAACAATTAAATTAGTTTAATTTAAATCAAGACGAGGATATATTTAACGCAGTTACAACAAGTATCGAATATGTTAATATGTTTATTTTGAAAATATTAATATAAAATACGTTATATATGTATATTGAAAATAAATTGTAATTTTTAAAAATGTGATAAACATATAATTGTTATTATGTGAATACAAATTAAAATCATGTGCTCAAGTTGTTAACATAAAAAATCATAATTTATTGTTATTATAAAAGTTTTACTACAATATAAATTAAATATTTCATCGACAATACTAGTAAAATATCCTAAAATATTGAGCATGAGGACCAAACCCATCAAAACATACATTTTAGTAAAGGTTGGGTATCCAAGTTGCTAATCCATTAGGTAAGAGCATCTCTGATGCTGCAACAAGATAATGATTGCTCCATCTCGAAAAGGAACTTGATGCGTGAAATCTAATTCGAAGGAAGGGAGTTAACATTGATCGTGATGGATGAGGATGATTTGAAGATAAAAAATGGAGCAAGAGTATGGCTAATTCATGATGAACATACAAAGGAAGAGTCAAATTGAGTAAGGGCATTGATAAGTGGTTTGAAAATCACGAATCTAGTTTGGGACAAGAGGAATCAGGTTAGGTTAAGTTTTTTTAGTTTCTGTTCATTTTACTGAAGGGGGTTTTAAAGGTACAAAAATGTAGGTTTGGAAGGGAGCCCTAGATTGAGCGAAAATAGAGAAATTTGGAGAACTAAGGTCTGTGTTCTTCTTGTACACGCGAGAGAGAAACATTTGTACAGGGGTTTTCACGTCCCGACGAGCACAAAGCAGCTGATAGGATTGAGTTTCCTCTAGTATGTTAGGCAACTTACTTGGTTTAACCACAAACACAAAGTGGTCAGGATCGAGTAAGATTTCATTCACCATTTTAACTTGTTTAACTCTTCTTTATCTTTGTACCCTTCTTATTTTGGCAATGAATATACCTGCTTCAGTTTCAATTTTGCTTTATTTAATTTATAGTTCTACTCATTTAATCTTACTTGCAATTTTATATTTTTTCGGCCATTGATTTATGATGTTTTTAAATTTTCGCTTGCTACTTTCAATGTGTATTGCTCAGTTTGTGTTGCTATGATAATGCTTGAGCTTCGTTCATGTGTGTTCATAGTCTTGATTTCTTCTTAGAATCCAATGACTCCAAAAGTGGACATAACTTACCGATATGCCTTCTTAAATGCTAAAGGATCATAGTTCAAATACTAAATCTGTTCTTACTTTCACATTTTCAACATCCGATTTTATTCAGATAAATAAAATATATTTAATATATATATATATATATATATATAAAAAAAAAAAAATAAAATTTTTAAAAAGAAAATTAAAAACTTGAAAAAAAATATTTGGTTAAATTAATTAAGATTAAAAAAATATAATAAAAAAAAGTCATTTTAACCCAATTATTTTAATCTATTTTAACAAATCGAAAAAAATAGACAAAAAGTAGTGAAGGAATCCCTTTCAAATCTATATATAATTTTTCTTTTTCAGGTGAAGAACAAATATAAAATATAATAGATATTTAATTCAATTCCATAATTTATTAGATCTAAATTGGTCTTTGGAAAAGATTTGTTAAATAGTCTTTGAAAAGTATAGTTTTTGAAACATTTTAGTTTTTTAGTAGTATTAGTTGAAATTTGTAACATTGATATTTTTCAGATACGTATTTAAAATCAATTTAAATTATTAAAAGAAAAATAGATGGACTTTATATTTGGGTTTTGAAACTAATGTGTTTTTCAAAAAGAGGCTTTTTGTTTCTTCTTTGGCCGTCTTCTATTCTCTCTGTCGTGCCTGGTTCCTCTCAGGCCGCCCCAGCAGTCGCCGGCGCCCAACGACGCCGCCACCACTGCGAAGCTGTCAAAGCCGTGAAACCAGTGGTTGCCGTCCAGGTTGGCCCTCCGTTCTCTTTTCTCACATCAAATCAGTGACTTAGTTTTTGTTTTTTGGGGTTGATTTTCAATGTCTGGCATTCCGAATCTGATCTTTAAACTCTGATTCGGTATTATTTATAACTGATTTGATTCTGAACTTTGGCAGTAGGTTGGTGTTGAAATTTTGATTCCATTTTTATTTTGTCTGGTGACCAATCTGTCATTTTTGACAATGAACTCTTGCATATTATCACAAACTCATACTGTTATTTGCATTGCACCTTGCTGCTTATAAGATTTGCCCTAGATTATAGTGCTTTCTTATATTATAATCCAATTTCATGTTAGTCCAACCCTCAAGGTTCATCTATATTTGGAAGTGAAGAAAATGCTTAAACATCAGAGGGAATTCTTATAGTATTTTTAAGTACTGTTTTTTGCATCGTGTGTAGTTAAGATTGAATTACTCTTCAGCACAGAAATTGTCCTTATCTCTCCAATTTCGAAGCAGGATTGTGCAGGAAACGCCGTGACTAATGCTAACTGTATCATCAGTATAAAAAAAAGGATCAGAAAGCATTATTATTATTATTATTATTATTATTTCGGAATTGCTGTTTGCACACATTTTTTTGTTATTCAATTGTTAAACGTGATGCACCGAAGAGCCCCATTTCCTCGTCTCCTCCTGAATAATGTGTCATGTATGAGAAATGCACAGCAAATTCTGCGTCATGTGAATGTCTCTCTTCATGATGGAGGGGCGCTTGTGCTAACAGGCGCAAATGGGTCGGGGAAGACAACTTTCCTGCGCATGTTAGCTGGGTTTTCTCGTCCTTCTGCAGGCCAGATCCTTTGGAATGGCCATGACATACAACAATCTGCAATATTCCATCAGTATAAGCTTCAACTTAACTGGCTTTCTCTCAAGGACGCCATTAATGATAAGTTCACAGTTCTTAACAATGTACAGTGGTTTGAAGTTCTTGAGAACAAGGAAGGGAAGGCTATGGCTGCGGTGGAGTTGATGGGACTTGGAAGATTAGCTAATGAAAAACCAAGGATGCTTTCTATGGGTCAGCGTAAAAGACTACAACTTGCCAGGTTGCTGGCAATTGATCGTCCCATATGGTTGCTGGATGAGCCTTCAGTTGCATTAGACGAAGAAGGAGTAAAGTTACTTGAGTATATCATTGCAGAACATAGGAAACACGGAGGAATTGTGATTGTGGCCACTCATCTACCCATTGAGATAGAAGATTCCATGGTTTTGAAACTTCCACCAAGGTTTCCCAGGAGGATGACCCATGTGGATATGCTTGATCGGGCAGATATGAGTTAAAAATGAGGTTTGGATCTATAATTTGTAGGTTTTGAAAAAGTCCAAAGCTCTTAGTATAGCTGATGTAGTTTACTTATTGGTTTTAATCAGGAGCTGAATAATGTGAACTATGTATCTTGGTATATGTGCAGCATTTGAGAATGCAATTGGATATGGTTTTCCAATAAGCAGGTTTTGCCTTGTTCATGCTTTCTTAATTCATGTAGTTAACACAGTACAGTGACGAACACAGGTTTATCTGTCCCTAACTTTTTACTACTAGGACCTCTTTCACTTGACATTTGGAATCCTGAACCCGCTCATTGAGCTTCTTCAACTTATCAACAGTATGAGGATTTTGATCCTCTAATTCTTTGGATTTACCATCCTTAATCTCCATATCTACAAAATCCTTCTCCTCAACATATAACAGAGGTTGGTTATTGGTATAAACTAAAGTAAAACTGAAAGAAAATCAGAGCAGAACAACTAATTCAGTAAAAATAAGAAGCCTAACAGTAATAAATGTACTAATTCAAATACAAAAGCAATATAAATAGATGTAATAGTCACTTGTTAGAGAAAAGAAAAAAAAAACAAAAAGAAGGTTACAAACATGG
>Ga0214545_1004829_pt1 | contig 24921 bp, 9 predicted proteins | sample CNSS4metaG_FD_160064 | JGI IMG/M metagenome (GOLD analysis project Ga0214545, IMG submission 160064) | Root nodule microbial communities from cowpea collected in UCLA plant growth center, Los Angeles, California, USA - CNSS4 | ecosystem: Host-associated > Plants > Roots > Nodule | place: USA...
TTAGTTTCTTGTAGAATTCTGGTTATGAGTTGATTTTTAGCTATCTTTAGTTATTTTAAACTTGCATGAGTAGACTTTACCTTTGTTAATTTTAAAATTTAAATAAGTTATATAAAGTAGTTCAAAACCACTTAATGAGTCCACACACTCTTTATAAGTGTGCCTTTTTGTTGGTTTATGTAGTTGAAATTGAAATTGGTATTGTTCGTGAGCATTGTTTCTTTTTTATTATTCAACAGGTCCTAGATCTGTTCTTTCGTGTGCCAAAGGTGGAAGGCCTTTGTCTAAGCAAGGCTTCACTTGTTGCGTTGCCATAGGAGATTAAGGACTTTTGTTCTTTCCAGGGTTATCCTCCCCTCTCTTTTAGATGTTTTTGGTTAAATTAAGGACTTATTTGTTCTTTTCAGGGTTATCCTCCCCTTTCTTTTAGATGTTTTTGGTTAATCTTTTGGTTTCTGAACTTTGATCATTTAGCTTTGGTTGCTTAAATAAATGTAATATGTATCGGCTAATATGATGGCGTTGGGGTTGTGGTTTTTGTCCTGCCCAATCACGTGTGAAATTTTCTGTTATTTTTAGTAACATTTTTAACATGTAGCCTTTTTATTAAGAAAAAGTTACTAAAACTTTCTAGTAACATTTTTATAATGTCACTTTTCTATAAAAAAATGTTACTATAAACTTTTAGTAACATTTTAAAAATGTTACATTTTTATTAAAAGAATGTTACTTAAAATATTTAGTAACATTTATGTAAATGTCTATTGATAAGTATAAATGTTACAAAAAATCAATAGTAACATGGGGAATACGTAACATGTGATAAAATGTTACTAAATTCTATTAATAACATTTTTCATGATTTAGTAACATTTTTTTAGTGTTACTGTACATTATATATCTAGTAGTGTCATATGTGTTGATTTATACATTTAATACTATAAATCCCGAACCGAGTCACTGTAACTATATGAATTAACTAATTAACTATCCAATTCTAATAAATACATATTCAACTGGATTGTTCAAATTATATTTCTATATTTATGTACAATTCCTTTTGTCTCAAACAATAACAAAAGCAATACTATATTAAAACCAATAACAACACCAACCAAATTAAAATTAAAATGCCATCTTAACAACTCCAAAATCAACTATCAAATAATTTCCCCTATTTGGAGATTTCTTTTGTTTCAAATAATAACAAAAGGAAGTCTAAAATGTATAAAAACTTTTAAAAACATTGAGAAAATCACGAAAACAATAAAATCATAAATTAAAGGTTGGACTAGTTTCATAACACTTAGATTTATAGTCAAAGAACTTAAGAGAAGGGTTTTAGAGTAAAAAAGAACTTTGTATGATTCAAGTCTCATCAGACAAATTTCCCAACACTCAGTTGTCCTCTAATGATAGGATGTATTCTTGAAAAATATGAGAAACAGTAAATATAAGGAGAGAGATAACATTAAAGAGAATGAAGAATAATATAATTGAATATAAGAAACAATAAGAGAAGGAAAAGAGAGAAAAAAAAAAGTAAAAAAGAAAAAAGGAAAAGGAAAGGAAATGAGCCATAGCCCAAGGCTTAAGAGGAAGATGATCTTTAATGGTATTGTTTTAGAAAATGTATTTTGAATTATTTATATCATTTTTATACTTATTATAAAATAACGTGGCATTTATATAATTAAAAGTATAATAGAAAAAAAAATCAAAATCAAACCCTAAATATTTTTATATTTTCAGGCATCACTGGGTGACAAATATTTCGTCATTTTTAGGTAGTTATCTATTTAGAAAACACAAATTTTCACTATTTTTTTTAACTCTTAAGTAAATAAATTTTCTGACAAGTTTTATTTTTAAAATAATGATTTAGTATGTTTAATACATGAAGATTGAAAAATAAAGTACTTTTAAAAGTAAAGCAAATATGACTGCAAATTTTAGACAATTATATTTAAGATTTATGCTATTAATTTGTGTGACAGTATATTGACATAGTTAACTTGTAAAGAACATTAAATGCTCACAGAAAGATGACGTAGCAAGTTATTATAAGAAGGGGATAGAACAAGTCGTTAATGCTGACAATGTTCTCAAATGGGGAAGACTTCGCATTTTAGAATCATGATGGTTAGACTAAAGTTTTGAAAGAAATTTATTCTAATTTTTACTGAAAATTAAGAAGGATAAATACATATTTAATTTTTTTATTAGTTTTTTTTTATTAAGTAGTAAAACTACTCTTTAAAAGAACTTGTAATACTTTTCCTCTTATCTCAAGTATTGAAGTATCTACGAGCACCATATACGTAGTACTGTTAGATCTGTATTGGGTGACTTCGTCAACATTTAGAAGTTCATCAAAGTTTATTCTGAAATAAAAAACTTCTATAGAAAAAAAAAACATTATATTTATACTTTTAGCTCTTAAATTATGTATAACTTTTAAACATATAATAATAATTTTACATTTTAAAGTCATCACTTCTGAAAGACCTCTTATTTATTATATATAAACACTAAACAAATAATGATAACTTTAAAAAACTGAAAAGAAAATTGGATTAAAAATGGGAAATATATTTGGATTTAAGGTTATTACCTGTTAAAGTTAAAGTGAAGCTCCAAAAGAATTCAGTGAAAACGAAGATTTTTTTATTTTGATGATAATTAAAGATGGTAATGTTGAAGATGTATCTCAATCAGTATATTACACTACTACACACACATACACAAATACACACACACACATATATATATATATATATATATATATATATATATATATATATATATATATATATATATATATATATATTCTCTAGTAACATTTAAAAAATTTCACGAAATTATAAAAAATGTTAGTAGTATGATTTAGTAATATTAGATCACGGGTTACTTGTAATCTTTTTATGTTAACATTATTTTTACATATTAATTAAGACATTTATAAAAATATTATTAGATACATCTATTTAATGAAAATGTAAAATTTTAAAAATGTTACTTGTAACGTCATATTTTAAAATAGATAAATCTATTTAAATAAAACATCGTCCATATTATAATATTTAAGGGTACGAGACTTAAAATATGACTTAAAATATGAGGACTTCACGACCATCCAAGTATTCAATAAAGAAAAACTAAGGTAACCACTGTACCCTTAACAAAACAGAAAGATTCAACAGATGACCAAAAGTTTGCTCATAAGCAAGGGATTACAATATAATAATAACTCTTCAACGTGGGCTCCTCAGCAGCCCAACACTAAAACATGTCCAACTAAGCTGCAGCATCCTCGTCGCCACTGCGATCACTAGGAGTTCCCACATCTGCTCGCATCAATAAATTGATGATCATCGCAAAAGGAGAAAACCACACACGAGACACACAAGCAAACAAAAAGGGTAAGCTAGAGTAAAAGGGTTTTATCATACAATTGAACATATGAATTTAAAGGCCGATAACACATAAATCACTCAACCATGTGATAGCAACCAACCCGACTCTAAGACTCATTTAGCTGGATACATATAATCAATCAGATTCACTGGATGCTTGCACTTGTGGTGGCCTCTACTGCTCTGCAGAGCCATTGCCAATGGGTTTCACCCTACCATGCACAAGGTTAGCCTTCAAACATCCAAGACCATTATCCTGCCAAAGACTAGGGCCTCTTGCTACTCTCACCACTTGAGTCAATATGCTCTACGTGAAACTAATTGACTCTTTAGAGTTTCAGGATGCAATCCTTACTTGAATCCTTACTAAATTATATAATGAGACACCACCACGAAACATTCGTGGAATTAGTCCTAACCATGAGGCACCACTATGAGCTCCCACCAAAAAGGGTCATGGAATTACGTCCTGACCATGAGGCACCACCATGAGCTCTCACCAAGAGGGTCATGGAATTACGTCCTAACCATGAGGCACCACCATGAGATCTCACCAAGAGATTCATGGAATTACGTCCTAAACATACCAAAATCATGTCTCACCAACCAAACATAAAGTTATCATGCATACCAATCTCATGCCAATATTTATAACCAACCATTTAATCATGTTTCATATGAAATTCATACCAAGCTCATCAATTCAAATCTCAATACATCATGTAGAACATACAAGGCATCATACTTGAACTTTTTAAAGCAACCAATCATTCGATCATGTGAATCATACATGTATCCAACCAACCCTACCAATCTCGCTCGAGCTAAAGACTTCTCGCTTAGGTGAGAGGGATCCCTCGCTCAAGCTACCAGCTCTCGCTTGGGCTAGACTGTATACAGAGGGCACGTCGAGGTCTCGCTTAAGCTAGCCCATCTCGCTCAAGCGAGACTACTCTCGCTCAAGCGAGTGGCCTTTGCTTAGGCGAGCCCTCGAACCAGAGAGAAAAGTGGGTTGCAGTTGTTCTCGCTCAGGCGAGAGCTCCTCGCTTAAGCGAGAGCTTTTCATTTTGAGCGACCAACAGCTCGCTTGGCCGAGATCAACAGAACCTCCTCTACTCTCAAGCGACCAAGCTAGATTCAATCACATTAACAACACAAGCAATGTATTTTCATACGACAGACAACATGAACCAAGCATCCATAATGTAAAATAGGCCAAGCATGCAAAAAATGACTTAAAACAGGGAAACCCTAGCTTCCCTTACCTGGAAAATGCTAGCCAAAGACTCTGACACCTAAGCCAACGAGCACAACAACTCTAGGAGCAGATTCGAGAGCTGGGAACAGTGGCATAGATTGAAAATGAGGTTATCAAAGTGTACCTCTATTGGAAACACAAAACAAAGCTTAGAAAAAGAAAGGGTACAGGTTGAGAAGCAACTTACGTGGGATAAAATGGGTTCTTCAAGCTCAATGAAGAGTGAGAGTCAAACCCTAGCAGAGCTCACGTAGCAGCAAAGGGAGAGGGGATATGAAACTGTTTTTCTGAAAAGTGGCAAAATCAGGGGGTTAGGGCTGTTTAGGGGTTTTGGGCATCCTATGGGCCAACCTTAGGCCCAATAGACAAGGTCAAGCCATTAAATTATGATGTAGTAAAAAGTGGGTCTTACATTACTAAACCCTTTTAGTAATATTTTTTTTAATAAATAAGTAACATTACAAAAATGTTACTACAAATCTTTTGTGACATTTTTTTTAAATAAAGAGACATTTTAAAATTGTTACAAAATAAATTTAATAATTTTTTTTAAGGCAACATTGTAAAAATGTCATTAATATAATAGTCACACCAACATTTTTTTACCAATTGATCTTTTGTAGTCATAAAAAAGTTTGATTTTAGTTTTTATAGATCAATTATTTTGAATCTCTATAACTATTTGTTTTCCTTTTCCAGATATTTTTAGTTTTTACCGTAAATAATCAAAGAAAATTGTGTGGGTGGGTTGGTTAATTGTAACACCCCATTTAATTAATAAACATAATTAAAATAAAGCGTCACATAAAAAGATATAACAACGTAGTCCCGGAGTTTATACTTAACTCCTTACAGTTATCCAAGGCAAACCACGATGCCAAAACCAAACCGTTACAAAGTTCAACAGGAACATAATAGGAAATTAAGAGTTAAGCTGGTACATGGGCCATAGCCTAGAAAGAAAACCCAAGGTAAGAAGATCCAGATGACTAAGCAGCGGAACCATCGCCTCCCTGATGACCACGGATGTTCCTCGCATATGCTCACATCAACAAGTTGATGATCATCGCAAAAGAGAGAACCACACATACAAAACACACAACAAACAACAGAAGGGTAAGCTAGAGCCAAAAGTGATTTTATCATGAAGTCAGGCATACTTTCACAGTCAACAACACATACATCATCCAAGCATGTTATGAAAATTCCATCAATACACTACGACTCGACTCGACTCGACTCATCCGGATATATATAATCTGGTCGGATTCAGCGGATGCTTGCACTTATGGTGGATACCTCTGCTCACCCCCGAGCGATGTGTTACAAGTGTTACAATGAATCAATCTCCCACACACAAGGTTAGCCCTTAATGAGTTTCAGGCCTCCTACTACTCTCACCACAAGAGTCAGTCCGCTCTAAGTGAGACTAACTGACTCCTTAGAGTGTCAGGGTGCAATCCTTACCTTGAATCCTTACCAAATTATATAGATGGGGCACCACCATGGACACCCACTAACAGGGGCCATGGAATTATGTCCCGACCACTGAAGCACGACCCTGAAAGTCTCACCTAGAGATTCCAAGGAATTACGCACTAACACAGACCAATCATACTCAATCATTCAAGAAGGATTTAACATGAATACACACACACACACACACACACACACACATATATATATATATATATCACATACCAGCTCCTCATAATCAACCTCTTTCATATTCCTAGTGAATCCATACCAACCCATTCTCAAACCATGAGTATGGAACTCCATCTCATATAAATACCATGCCACTTTGATACCAACCATCTCGATTAGGTCACAACCAAGATCATATCCAACCCATCATTTTCAATCCAAAGATCACACAGTTCTTGCATACTTAACTCATTCATGCTTTTAACAAGATAATGAAATTATATAGTAGATCACCAATCAATATATAAAACACAACAAACATCACACCAACACATGCATCAACCTCGCTCAGGCCAGGCACTCTCGCTCAGCCGAAAGAGCTCTTTCGCTCAAGCGGCAGGCCCTCGCTTGGGCGAGACGACCAATAGTGAGGGTTACTGGAACGCGGATTCTCGCTTAGGCGAGCCCCTCCTCGCCTGAGCGAGGCCACCCCTCGCCCAAAGACAAAGTCCCTCGCCTGGGCTAAAAACTACAGCAACGAGCCAAAGTCCTCACGCGTACTCGCTTAGGCAAGCCCCTCTCGCCTAAGCAAGATGCCTCGCTTGAGCGAGATGCCTCGCTTAAACGAGAGCTCTCCGCCTGAGTGAGAGCTCGAGTGTGGATCTGGCCTGTTTCTACAAGTCTCGCTTGGGTGAGAACACGCGTTTCTCGCCACTGTTTCCCTGCAACAGTCACACCCACAATTCCGTACAACATACCCAGACATTTCATGCTCTCACAGTGACACACCAACCATAAAATCGCAGCACAACAATAGAACCGATAGAAAATCGAATTACAATAATAAGGCCTAGCTTCCCTTACCTGGAAAAAGGCTAAGAGAAGGGTGCGACTCCAATAGCGAAACACAGAAGCTCTAGGGACAGATTTACCAAGCTGGAAAAGAATAGCGGAGTGAGTATTGACGTAAGTCTACGACAAAACCCTAACTAGAAGTACAAACATACAAGCAAAAAAACGAGGTATGAGGTGTAGAACACTTACACGAGGCTAAAAGGCGAAACTGAGCTCACTGGATCTAGGTTGGGAGTAAATCCTAGCAGAGGAAGACGGCAACAGCTCAAGGGTATGAAAGTTTTGTTTTACGAAAGTGAGCAAAGCGTTAGGGTTAGGGCACATTAGGTCTGATTTTGCCTTTTTGGGCCAGCCCTTAGGCCCATTCGATCAAAGGCAACCCTTAAAATGTTAGGGCAGAAAATTGGGCCTTACATTAATTTCTTCATTAGTATTAGTAAACAAGAATACTTTTTCTAACCCATAAGGAACATAAAAAAAAAAATTCACCTTATTATAATATACTGTGTTACTTAATGATAATTCAAAAGCATAGGAGTAAAAAAACAAATATTATACCATGTTTTTGAGAAATTATCTTAGACTAAACAAATACACACATTTATTTCTCAAACTTGATGATAATTCAGGCATATAAAGGAAGTAAAAAAACTAATAATCTCTAATGATATGTTCCTGAGCATACCATTCCTTATTAACTATTATTATTCACACACAAATAGACAAAACAACCAAATCATCCAGATTTTAAAAAAATCCACCACCTTCCATAATTGACTTCCTTATTAGTGACATTTATGATCATAATCAAAGAAGTCTTAGGATTATTCTTAACTCCTCCACCCTACTGCTTTGCCTGCAAAAATAAGTAGAATGAGAGATTATGTATACTTGCAACTAAAATTATTATTTTCAAAACAACTAACCATATAAAATATCCATAAAGTCAATCAATATAATACAATCTAGTTCTTTCTTACAACCAAAAAAGACAATATGTTTATCAGAATGTAAAAATGAAGTATGAAGAAACTCATATAAGTGATTTTAAATCTCATTTTTTCCTTCTTGTATACTCAAAATCAAATTGTTTTGGAAAACATCTTTTGAAATATAATCCTATGACAATTTGTATCCAATAGAAAACATTCACACCTTAATTAAGTTGCTTCTTCAACTCATTTGCATGTAATAATAAATGTGCACTATCTAACAATTATAAATAAAGATAATTAACATTGATAAATTGGTATAACAAATACAAAAATATTTTTAACCAAACCATTAGTATCATTTACTAAAAGACTTAGAGCAAACTTACACTTCTTGTGAGATTTCTCTTGTTTCAATTTAGTTAAGTCAGTCCAGTCAAAATGAACTTTGGGTTTATGTTCTCGTTTTCCTATTTATTTTCTTTAAACAACACTATTTAGTTCATTAACAAACAATCAATATAACGGAACAAAAAGGGGAAACAAAAACTACTTATTAGAACCAAATAAATAAATAAATAAAATGAGAAGTTACTCAAATGTAGTTTTCTTCTGAGTTTAGTTGCTCCTGATTCAAATATCATAAATAAGAAGCTCAATTAATACGAAATTTCTTAAGAACAAATAAAAGGCTTGGACTTACTTATTAGTCACAAAGTTCCATGCTTTAACATTGTTTTTCTAAACCTATTTTTTTGAAAGAAATGTTAATTAATAAATGATTTAAATAATTAAGTTTTATCAATGTATTGAACTTCACTTGTCCTTTCAACATTATTTAAATCAACTTTTGCTATTTTTATAACTGTTTGCAAATTCTTTCTTGCAATAGTGATCATTTATAAATCAATAAACCAAAAGAACAAAATTATAAGCATATTTTAGAGAACTTGAACTTACAAGAAAAGCTCAAAGGCATTGGATGGATATTTGAGAATGCTAAGATCTTTTTCAAGTGTGACCATTTCAACATTAACAAAATAGTATTAACAAAATTATTTGATAAAAAATATGCTAATCACCTCTTAGTTAACTTGGTGTTAGTTTTCTCCACTTTTTCCTTTTTTCTCCTAGGGCTAGTACGAGTAAATGGAAAATTTCCTAAGTATTAAGAAAAACAAAAAAAGTTTCCCAAGTGTTAAGAAAATCAAGAAAATTTTCCCAAAGACAATGAATATTCACCACATTGCAAAAGAATGGAGAAAGAAAATAATCATTGTAACCACCAAATTCTTACACAAAAGTAGAATTTAAAGTTGTCTATCTATAAAACTCACCTGAAGAGAAACAAGATTAGTAGAGATATTATTCAAGGCCTGTGCATTTTTATCTAAGAGCTCACTTGCAGGGCCTCCAATAACTACAAAAGGAACAATGCAAAGATCAAAACATTTACCGCTACATCAATATTTACTACTATGAAATAAATAAACCTTTATGAGAGATGTTATCATCAGTGTCCATCGTCTTCAATGTCAAATCATATGTTAGATTCCCATAGATCTGAAGGTGCAACCCCTTTTCCATATGTGTGCGCATAACCATGTCGATCTTTTCCAAAGACTTGGGAAAATACATCATCTCAGGTTTAGTTTTTCTTTGGTTCTTTTGAATAAGAAGAAATTGCATCCTCAAGCTTTGACTAAAACTTGTTATTTAAACAAAACTATTAATCATAAAAAAATATACATAATGAATGAGATCATCATACAATAATTTCTTTGGTTTCCTCATATTTAGGCTTATGTGTCATGATGAACATTTCTACACAAGATGGCTCTTTTCCATCAATATTTTTAATCATTTATCATACAAACGAAAAAAAATATTAGTGTAAAACAAGTACAACCATTAATACATTAGTTATATGCAATTAGTCTAACCTCTTCATATTGTATTTCAGCAAAGTTTTCTGTTCTTGTGGTGCGTATAATAGTAAATTTTGATCTACTTGTTGTATTCTTCTCATAACAAACCTTTATAATAAAAATATGAAATTAGAAAATATATAATAAAGTACTACATATTTGAATGAACAAATACAAATAACTAACCAATGTAGTGGAGTGTTGGAGTTTGACTAGGTTTTGATGAAATTTCTTCCAACTCATCAAGGATTTCAACCATAGAACCACCTAGAAATGACACTTTAACATTCTTAGCCAGCAAGGATGGTTTTTCTTTCTCACCACTAGCCATAAATCTACTTGACATTGAAATTTTATGTTCAAATAACCAATAGACAAAAAAGAATATGCATAGAACTTGGTACTTTAAAAACAACACAACAAAAATTATGCATATAGACACATTAATATTATATTCAATGATTATCCAATACGTGTATCAATTTTTTTTCTAGGCACATCATCTGTAACCAACTAACATCCTCACATTCATCTTCATCAATCACAGATTGATATAAAAATGGATTCTTTAATTCATCTCCCAAGTAGTTTTCCAAATCATTATTTTCTAAATCTCCAGATACATCAAACAAATCTCCCGGGTTGGTTTTAGTGACAACTTGCCAATTATCAATTGGATCTTCTGTATAATATACTTGCTTTACTAGAGTTACAAATACGAAAGGGTCACTTTTGCATATCAACTTTCCAAAATTTACAAGTGTTAACCCAAAATGATCTTGCTTACTTTCAAACAAATCACATTTAAATAACACAAATTCAAAGTGTCAATAATAATCTAACTGTATTATATCTTTCAAAACTCCATGGTAAGTAACATTTTCTACTTAAGGATTTTCATCTTCTTTATTTTTAAATCTAACAATTGATGAAGTAACCATTACTCCAAAGTTTTGTGTTTGTCTCAATCATAAATTTGTAACCATTTATCACAAAAGTTGAAAATCTTCTAGCAATAGTATTAGGCCTTTTAGCCAACCATTTAACCTCTTCACTCAACCAAATTTTTGACATGGTATCCAAACCACTTGTGCAATGTAAGACATTGATCTTTTTCCAAATTCCAATTTCTTGTTGAATTTTCATAAGCATTACTAGAGAGAAATTCCCCATGTTCTCTACCAAAAAAAATAATTTAATAAGCTCATAAAATTTAAAATCTCAAAAAAAAAAAATGAATATTGTCTTACGTGACAAATGACTTGGTGAGCTCACAATTAAACAAGACATAACAGTGAGCTTGCTCCCACTCAAGAGGTTGCAAAGTAGTCATCACTCCATTCCTTAATGGACCATCTAAATTTCTTAGCAGCTGATTGAACTTTGTTTGTACATTATCGTTCAAATATCTTGAGCAAAATGTAAAACACTTATATGCTAAATATCCCTCTACAGTTGAACCTTTTGGATAATTTCTATTACGCACATAAGATTTTAACCTATTATGAAAATACAAATGGAGAAAATGAATTTACCAAAAAATATTTCTTTAGAAAAGGAATTATCTTTCAATTGGATACATCCATCTATAATATACATGTTTGACAATTCTAGCCTCATATGCTAGATGTATGGATAGATGAACCATTATTACAAAAAAAATGGAGGAAAAATCCTCTCTAATTGAGACAAAATTAATGCAATTTCTACATTAAATGATTCAAAATCTTCAATTATGATGACTTTAGAACATAACATTTTGAAGAAATAACTTAGCTTCGTTAGAACTCTTGCAACTTCCTTTGGCAACATTTTTCGAATAGCTACTTTTAGCAAGTCCTCCGTCAATATATGAAAATCATGATTTTTTAGTCCAAGAAAAATTTATTATTCAAGATTAACACATTTAGAAACATTGGAACCATAACTTTTTGAAACTTTCACTTCTTTTAAAACACGACAGAAGATGCATTTTTCTTTTAATGAAAGTGAAAATCTTGCATGTGGAAGGAATACCTTGTTTTGTCCTATATTTATAGGATGAAGGTTTTTCCTTATACCCATCTCCACCAAGTCAAGTCTGGCTTTGAAATGCTCTTTTGGTTTCCTTTCTATATTTAGTAATGTTCTTATTCCATTTTCACATATATTCTTTTCAATATGCATCATATCAAGATTGTGACGAAGCAAATTAGTCTCTCAATACAGCAAGTAAAAGAAAATATATAAAACTTTAAGAAAACATGGTTTGTGTTTACGTGTACATTTCTTAGTTTTTTTTTTTCTTTTTCATTAGTGCTTAAGAAAACTAATCATTGGTGTTACTTTTTCATTAGAATTATTAGATGTTATTTTGATATTTTGTATAATGTTTTACTTTATTAAATGTCATATATTATGAATACAAAATTGAATCTAATTTTCTATTAAATGTATAATGTTTTTTTCTTTGACTTTTAAAAAAAATTAAGATATATTTGTGAGTACACATAGATGACAGAAACTCTATACATACAAAATATCTATTATAAATTAATTAAAATATACCAATAAATTGAGAGAATTCCTTGCATTTATTAAATAAAAGTTGATCGTATGTATAAGCATATGACATAACAAACAAAATAATAAATAAACACACTACAAGAAAAAATGATTTTAACGGAGATTTGTTTTTACATTACCCGGGGTTAAAATCTCTGTTAAGTAATTTATCTAGGGTTTCAATTTCTCCCACTAAATCATCCCTAGGGAATGTATTCATCAAGGTTTTTATGAACCCTAGGAAATGCGAATCAATAGTTAGGGTTTTTTATTCTCTTGCATTTAATGGAGATTTTAAAACCTCTGTTAAGTTTTGTAGGTTTAAAACCTCGGTTAACTATCGTAGGTTTTGAAACCTCCGTATAATACTATGGGTTTTGAAACCTCCATAAAATACCATAGGTTTCAGAACACTACAAGAAAATCCTTAATTAGAAACAAAAAATAGTTAGTCAATATAGTGACTAGTTTAGATACCAATTTACAAAACTAAAAATTATTGGTTACTAAAATAGTCACTAATATGAATAAAACATTATAATTGGTTACTAAGCGAATAAGACGAAAGGCCTCATTCAACATTATGCAGATCGAAGAGCTTTTTAGAAGAAGCTTTGTTGCACCACTACTTAAATGCCTCGACCAAGAGCAGGCACAATATGTGCTTGCCGAGATGCACTGCGACATATGTTGTATTGATGAGTGTATATTTTTGCCCTCATTTAATGTTTAATTCTGGGTATTTAATTAAATTTGTATACTTAAAGAGTAATTTAATTGACAGTTCTGATAATTAGGCTATTGGAACTTGTGTGATAAAAATGTCTTAAAAAGTGATTTTAGTTGCATAAATTATTTTTGGATATTTTAACATTTGTTGATGCAACTGAAGTTAAGATTAAGTTCATTCACTACAAGAAAAAAACATATTTGCGACGAAATAATCCCTAACTAATCCTTCGCTAATTCCTCACAAAATGATTTTGCGAGGGATTAGCGAGGGATTAGCTAGGGATTATTTTGTAGCTAAAATATAGGTAGCTAAATAGTTAGGAGATTTTTCCCTCTCTATTATCCATAATTTCCCTAACTAATCCCTAGCTAATTTGTCTTTAGCTAATCCCTAACTAATCTTTAACAAATTTATCCCTAGCTAATCCCTAATTAATCCATAGCAAATTTATCCCTAGCTAATCCCTAATTAATCCATAGCAAATTTATCCCTAGCTAATCTCTAACTAATCCATAGCAATTTTTTTCCTAGCTAATCCCTAACTAATCCATAGCAAATTTATCCCTAGCTAATCCCTAACTAATCCATAGCAAATTTATCCCTAACTAATCCCTAATTAATTTATCCCTAATCCATAGTAAATTTATCCCTAATTAATCCCAAATTGATCCCTAACAAATTATAATAATTATCTCTAGCACCCTAACTCATTCACTTTTACGTAATTTAAATCTACCACAATGTTCCATGTTCTTATTTATTTAAATACATTTAAAAAATGTAATGTTAATTAAAAAGATAAAATATATCTTGTTAGACATTTGGATGAAATGTGTGAAATAGCATGAATAAAAAAGTAAACTTTTAGCATTATAATTTTTAAGATACATGATTAAAACAAAAATAGCACTAAAATTTCATCATCTACACAACAAAAAAGGTGTGATATTGATTTGTTACAGATTGAACTTTCATAATTTACCGTGTCCAAGCAGTTAATTTAAGAGAAGCAATTTTTTAAATACATTTCAAATCAATATTTGAATTGCAAGCTCTTCGGCAGAAGTTTCTGCAGAATACTTTGACATTGTGCCCTACTTTATCCTGAAATGAAAGCATAATAGAATTGGTCAATTGGGGGAAACTAGTTTTCAACTATGACAATCTAGCAGATAAGGCCATATTCAAGAGATTGACTTAAAACCATCATAAGGTTAATAAGAACTATATCCATACCTCATCTAGCAACTCAAGTCGCTCAAGGGTTAGGACTAACTTTCCACACAAAAATGTTATCAAGCGCAGCAGAACTGCCAAAAGATTACAAAGAAAGATTAGCCTAGAGAATCAGAGATCATTATAGGGCTTTGTATCATTTTCTCCAAAGTTCGGCCATATAACATTAATCTTGACGGACCCAACATTTTATCTAATTTCAGTTAACATTAACATTCTTGTCACCTTTCCAACCTAAATCCTCACCTAATGTTTAGAGAGTGCGAGCAACAAAATTGTTATCAACATCTATGTTCATCAACATTGTTATCATCTTCCCCTAGTTTGCTCATTTCCTTTGTTTGAGAAACTGATTCACCTTTCTTTGGTTCTTCTGGTGTAGGTGCTTCTCTGGTTTCCCTCAAATTCTCCTTTCTGAATCCTGCACATTATTCAAAAGTACATAGGTTTTGTTTAAACATTTTTGTTTTAGAAAAATCAAAAGCAACAATGCATCAAGATAGATTAAAATCTTTGTATTGTACCATTGTTAAAGTAAGTTTGATCTCTTCTCTTATGGTCATAAATTAAAGGACGAAAAGCCGGCAAAATTTTTTAATACTAAACAAAAATTTGAGTCATTCAGAATACTGTAATGAAGAATAAGATTGTAGAATGATGGATATTTTGAAGAAATAAAATCATTTACTTGTTAGAGCTATTGTGATAGAATATTGTAGAGCTTTGTTCAATTCAGTAGTTGCAGGGGACGTTGAAAAGCTATTATTCTACCTACCTTATACAATGCATGATTAAAGGAAGCTGGAGTGGTTAGAAATGGTAGTTGCAATAAAAGTCATGAACCATCAAGATCACACTATTAATTATTGCCATTAATTAATTCCTGGGACATATTCAACTAATGAAACTAATGAGTAGTTTCATACTTTGAACAAAGAGCCCAATATTTTGAATGTGGAAAAGTAATCTCATTTTTTATATTCCAACTTTCAGATATCTTGAAGTACCTCATGGCAAAGCGCCTTAATCATTCCAAAGATAGTTAATACAATAATACTAATGTTGTAATAGTCCAATTATTCCATCCTATCCTTTCCGTAGAACATACTTAAACTAGTGCAATAAACAACTTACAGAATCTAGATGGATGTTTGAATGAATATCATAAGAGAAAAAAATAAGTACAATTTCTTATACGTTGGAAATCATAAGCATTTCTCCATTGCTTGGCCACAATATTACTTTTCTCTATTAACAATATTACTTTTCTTAATCTATTAAGAAGATGAAAAAAAGCATGAAATAGCCAAATAAAGTTTACATGATAATAAAGTACATAGTTAATGTAAGAATAAGGCTAGAAGTGAGCATAAGGTAATCTTTTGGCATTATCCTAAATCCTAATACCAATTGCCAAGCAATGAAAGATGAATAACATTTTGAGAATAAAAGAATAGCATTTCTATTTGTCATCATAATTAGAAACGATGAAAGATGAAACTAAAACTACATAATAAAAAGCTCTAATTGTAGATGGAAAAATGCACATGCACATGTATAACAAACCACAAATTTGTCAGAAATAATCTCTCTTCATTTTCTAGGCACCAATCACTTTTCTTTTTTTCTTTGAACCGAATCCTTACTTTATCCTTACTTTAAAATAGACAAGTAATAAAATCATATATTTGAGTTATTGCCTATGAATTATGGACTAGACTTCCTAATTTCTCTAGTGTATATCTGATTATGAATATGTGTAAGTACAATTAACAAAGGAATATGTAGAAACATAGATAAAGCAACAAGTTACGAGAATTAAAAAAAGAATTGCACATCTAAACTTGTAGATTCTTACAGGAGGTCCTCCTTCACAAAATTCCACAACGCCTAGACCAATTAAATTTCCCTACAAGATGAGAAATTCAAGAATGAATCACAACAGGTCTAAAACTATAAAAAAGAATAAAGGTATTGTTGTTTTGTTTCCTCATCATACACAAACTTAGACTCACGTACTTTTATTGCTTAAAAAATTAGGTCATCATTTTGAGACAACAAGGCACACAAACCTGCATTAAAAGGAAAGAAAACACAAGTCGCCGCGATCGTGAAGCATATCTCTTCACTTTGTCAGCCCGTGGAAGACGATAATGACGTCGGTTATGGCGAGAAACGCGGAGTGACAGATTTTAACCTCTCCGGCGTGAAATTTTTTGGCGTGACGAAGTGACAGTACTGCAAAATTTCTTCAACGAGAAGCTGATCGAAGGCTGGTGGCGCTGAACTCGGTGCTAAACAACAGGGAGTTTGACCGGATAGTGGTGGAGATGCTCGAGGGGAAGGCGATCGATATGAATGCACCGTGGCCGTTGACGTACGGGTTTGATTGCGCGGAGGAGATTGAAGTTGTTAGGGTTCTGCGAGGTTGCCTTTGTTGGTTAGAGTAAAGATAGATAGTGAGACTGCTCGTCTTGAATTTCAAAATTATGAGACTAAGTTAATCATATTAGCTGCATTAACAATAATCAATTTTAGGTATACAATTTTATTTATAAATATATAAAATTATTATTAATATTATAAAATCTGTATTTATTAATATCTAGATTTTACTAATATTTATTCATAAAAGAATTTGAAATTTTTCTACAAAAAATAATTCCAAAAAATTTATAGATAATTTTAGTGAAAAATGCTTCACAATAAAAAAAAATAAGTATTTTATGTAAAACAATTTTTAAAATAATTTACACAAAATCACCTACTAATATTAATTATTTGTAAATAATAGTTTACAAAATTCATAGAAACTTCATCTTAAAAGTAATTCTAAATAATTTATAATAAAATTTTTAAATAATTTTTATAGATAAAGTGAGTTATCTCTCAGATCTCCGATTAGCTATGAATTGGTTTTGTCGTTAATTTCTCTCTAAATAGCGAGAAATATTTCTCGTTAATTTTCCTCACAAATTAATTACATAAATTTTTTTGTCACTAATCTCTTATTAAATAACGAAAAATTAGTGAGAAATAATATTTCTTATTAATTTCCATTGCAAATTAGTTACGAAATCTTTTTGTCGATGATCCCTTGCTAAAAAGCGAGAAATTCAAAAGAAACAATATCCCTCGCTAATTTTCCTCGAAAATTAGTTACGGAATCATTTTGACGTTAATCCTTCACTAAACAACGAGAGATTAATGAGGAATAATTTCCCTCGCTAATTTTCCTCACAAATTAGCTACAAGATTTTTTTGTCGCTGGTCTCTCGCTAAATAATGAGAAATTAGTGAGAAAAAATATCTCTCGCAAATTAGCTACGACATTTTTTTATCGCTAATCCCTCGTTAAATAGTGAGAAATTAGTGAAAAATAATTTTCCTTGCTAACTTTCCTCGCAAATTAGCTACAGAATCATTTTGACGCTAATCCCTCGCCAAACAGCGAGAGATTAGTGAGGAATAATTTTCCTCGCTAATTTCCCTCACAAATTTTTAGTTTTGTTGTAATGATTTAAGGTGGAAAGATAAATTGATTGAAGTTACAAACCACATTTAAATAAGGTTAAAATCATGAAAAATCACTTGTGCACCCCATTCATTACTTATACACCCCCCCTCTTTCCAAACGGGCTACAAAAAACTTACTTTTGCACTCCTAGTTTCTACTAAGTTACACCCCTCTTATCATTTAAACTCAATTCACTCAGATGTTGCCATGTGGCAATCCTCAAGTTTCAAATTTGTCCAACCATTTATTGCCATATGTCACTATCCTATCAAACAAAACCGAACTAATAAAAGGTTGCCACATCATCATCTTTAACCCTAGCTTCTTCTCCTGGAAACCCTAGCCTTCATCAGGCCCGCCGCCGGTAGCCACTGCGCCGTCATCGTCAATGGAATTTCCTGCAATGCGCGATGAACAGATCATCAATGCCTCTCCATCATCTCCACTCATCTATCGCAGCATCGAAGATCTTCACACACCACAGTTCACGGCCACACCATGACAATCACCGCGAGCCTCCACGCGTGAGCTAGAACCAGAAATGTGGACGCACCTGCGAGTCACCGCCTGGACTGTCGCACCACTAAACCATCGCAGCCACGTCGCTGGAGAAGAAGAAGAATCATGCAGCAGCCATCGTGAGAACCCATTGCGACAGCTTGGTAGCGTAAACAACGTGAAACCCTAACGGAGGAAAAAGAAGGTTGATGTGAAAGAAGGAGCTAGGATGCCACGTGTCATGCCTTCATTCACAAAAGTGGTCAAATCTGGTCAAAGTTGGTCGTGATTGGTCAAATGGTCAAACAAGAAGGGCAGAGTTGGAAATTGGATAGAAATTAAGTTGCTATGTGATTAATTAAAAGATTTTTAATTTATTATATTTTATATATCTCAAATTATCAAGAGAGAAAATCTTCCAAATATTTTATAAACTGGTAAAATTTGTTAATTATTTGAGAGATATTATATCAAAAGATAAAATATTTCAGCAACAAAAAAGATACAGTCAAAGTCCAATCAAAGCCTATATAAAGAGACTAAGGGGGAAGCAGAAAGAGACAAGCTCGGGACTTCGAAGTTTAGGAACCCTTAAAGGGGCCTAATTTCGTTTCCTTTCTCTCTATTCTTCTTCTATTTTTATTTTGCTTTTGCATTCTATGGATTGCTAAACTTCTTGGGTTGATTTCAATTTAAATTCATTATGGATTTTGAGGTTAGAATGAAATAATTTCTTTGTTCTTTTTATTATTGTTGAGGTTTTAATTCATCTATGTCTTTTATCTTTGAATCACGTAAAAAGTAATGATTTTAAATCTATATGCATGTTGATCATATGAGTCCAAGGGTTTTTAAATTTAATTGAGACTTTACTTTGATTTTATTTAGAAACTTTCATGTGATTGAATGAGTTTTTACCAATAATTGAGACTTTACTTTGATTAAAGGTATTTACTCTAACCAAAATTAATCGAGACTTTACTTTGATTAGTTAAGCTTTTTATTTGGTGAGGTGATAAAAGAATAGACATGATTAGGCATAGTAAAATTTGATTGAGACTATAGTTTAGTTGAATTTACTATGGATAATCTAAAAGTTCTCACTTTTAATTGAGACTGTACTTTGGTTAAAAGTGAGAACGCCAACAAATTAATTGAGACTTTACATTGATTAATTTGCAAATCTACAACAATAATTAATTGAGCAATAATCTTTAGATGATCATGGATCTATTTTGAAAAAGCAATGGAATCAATCTATTTTCTTTACTATTGTTTTTATATCTTTTTATCTTTTCTATTTCTTTCTTGTTTATCTTAATCCTCCTATATTTATCTTATTTTATTTGACTAACTCTTTTGTATAGATTTTATAAGAACTAATTTGTTCAAAAGAAATTTCGTGTTCATTGGGAGACGACTTGGGTTAACTTTACCATTTCTATTTCCTTAACTACTATCTTAGCAATATGAAGTTGCTATAGTTTAGTAGTGTTAATTTGATCGCGTCAACGATAGCGTTATCAGGTATGAACTCGGGTTCCCGATGCATGGCCTTATGAGTACTAAGAGTCGGATATTATCGACCTACACTGAGAAAGAATGCTTATGAATACACAATGAAGTGCCAATAGTGTCAACAATTTGGACCATTGCACCAGGTGCCTCTAGAGAAGTTGCACACTGTAACTGCCCCTGACCATTTACCATATGAGGAATGGACATCTTGGGCCCCCTGTCCATGGCAAAGGGACAAGTCAAATTCTTAATTGTAGCAATAGATTACTTCACTAAGTGGATAGAAGCTAAACCATTGGCCACCATCTCGATCCAACAAGTCTAGAAGTTCTGCTGGAAAAACATCATTTGTAAAAGATGGGCTACCACAATCCACAATCACTAACAATGGTCAGTAGCTCATAGACGCATGCTTTGAACGCTTTCTCAACCAACTCTGCATAAAACATAGGCTCTCGTTAGTTAAGAACCCCAAGCAAATGGGTAGGCTAAAGTAGCCAACAAGGTTATCCTGATCGAGCTGAAGAAAAAGCTGCAAAGAGCCTCTGGGTCAAAGAAATACCAACCATACTCTAGGGTTACCACTGCACCCTACAATCAACAACGAAGGAAACATTACTTTCACTGGCCTACAACGTTGATGCCATGATACCTGTGGAACTCGGTGAGACCTCCAGGCACCGGCAACACTTCGATGAAACACACAATGCTGAAAACCTCAAAGTTCAGAGTTTAGGAACCATTTATGGGGGGCTTAATTTCATCATTTTCCCACATTCTCTTCTTCTATTTTTATTTTATTTTGCATTGTGTTAACTCTTTGGCAAGTGTATCAATTCGTTACAAGTAGTAAAAATGGAAGTCCAAGTATCGTTTTCCCAAGGGACTTGTGTTCGTTTGTCTAAGTGTGATTATTTACTAATTTTAGCAATAATGTCAACATAAAAGATTGGTTTAATTTAAGAACAACATGCAAAATTAATAAACACTAAAGTTATAGAAGAATTTAGGAAAGACTTCATCAAGGTTGGATTTCATGAACCATACTAATGTAATATTTCCTACATAATTTCTCTATCTTGCTCAAACATCCTCATCATAAGCTTACTAGCCCCTAATTCCTTAGAAGCAAGTTCTGAGTCAAATATGTCAAAATATTAATTCCTTAACTATTTTAACACATGACTTGCATTAAGATTTGATGTATAGAATGAACTAGAGATTACGTCTATTCCTAGAACCCAATCTCATGGTTGTTCTATCCAAGGTTAAGTTCCAATTCATTTTCCAATAATTAGATACAACCAAATAGCAAAGATTTCCATCAAACACATTTATAATTGAGATAGAACATATGAAAAACGATAGAGATTACATTACATAGGAAAATTACAAAGAGTATAGGTTCATTACATCCAACCCCAATGAAAGAAGAGTTTAGTCACTCCTAGGCATCTAGAGAACAAAGGATGGATGAAATTGATGGAATGGATGAATTGATGTCAAGTCTCCTTGCCCTAGAATGGCATTTTTTTCGTATCTTTCCTGGTCCTGTCGCGTTCCCACACTCCAGCACAACAGTTTCGTGTAACTTTCGAAACTATAACCATTTCAGAAAACCGTCCTCTCGCTGGGCGAAATGACTTACTCGCTGAGCGACTGGTGATTACTCGCTAGGCGATAGAGCACTCTCGTTGGGCGACCGATCACTCTCGTTAGGCGACAAGGTCCTGACTGAATAACCTCCCTTCTTCTCCAATCCTTCACTTTCCTATACAATAATCTCCAAGAAAACATAATATATATCTAACCTAAAAGAAACCTAAAAACAACCTAAAACTTCCCACAAAACACATGATTGAATACAATAAAGAGGTCCAATAAAATAAGAATAATAAGTATTTTTCATACTTATCAAACTCCCCCAAACTTGTACTTTTTCATGTCCTCATGAAAAGAAAACCTAACTGTACAAACACATAAACAAAACACCCTACTTAAAAATGAACCAAAGACATATGATCTCATAACATAATCCCCTTTACACATATCAAAGACAATTCACTTGCATTTCTCAAAATCAAGAAGATATGATATGGTGCTTCCATGAAAATCAATTCCTCAATCTAGAATTAGATATGACTATCAATAATGAGAATCACTAAGTCACACAAAAGTCAGTTTTTCCTCACACATGTGTTAGCCACACAATCTCACAACTAGAATACCATAAAACTAATCCATCAAAGTTTTGCACATCATCTCATTCACACACTTCACACACATTGAATTAGATCAAAAGGTCTTTCTAGGCTTGAAAGTTAGCTTGGCTACAAAGAATTATGGTTTTTCATGGAATCAAATCACCTTGGAAGAGGAGAACAATTATATCCATAAACATTCATGAACATCTTCACTCCCCATATACAAACAATACAATCCATCATAATCTTTCCATAGCTCAACCTCACAATTTCATTTCATGCAACCTTTTCATTAATTTGCCTTTATTTTTTTCTTTGACATTTTTTTTTCATTGAGAATGTTGAGCTTTTTTCAATCATCACAATTTCTCATTTCTCAATCACATCTTTCCCCTAAACTTAATCTCCATTCATACCCATGTTCACAACATAAAACTTTTTCTCTTCTTCCATGGTGTAAGGTAAGATAAAATTTTACAAGGCTTAGGGTAGAGAAACAATACATCAAGGCTCAAAAAGGGTTCACAAATGGTTTCACATTATGCACAAAGGTTTGCTATTTTGCCAAGTAGCTTCATTACATAACCAAGTGTGTGTGTTTGCATAGCTTCATTACAAACAATTGCCTTTTTCATCCCTAACCAAGTGTGTGTGATTGCATTCAAAGAATCATGCAAAAATTAACTTCATAACAATGATAACTTCCTAGCATTCTCACCAAACACATATGTCAACACTCAACTATCTCATTCATTGAGCCAAATTTCACTCTAGATAAGGACTGAATCACATTGCAACCACATCAACAGTTCATCAATCATTCAAAGTTATAAGCAAATAACCAAAGATCATGCAAGGCTATATGAACAGAAATCACAATGTCATTACAAACATAAGCACGAATATCAACTCCACAACTAAACAATAACATCTAGACAAAACAAAGTACTAAACCCATAACAAAACTACACATCACTAAACAAATAAACATAGTCTTAAACACAACACATCTAAACACAACACATCTTAGGCATCATCATCAGGAGGAACCTCCTCCTCAACAACATTCTCAGCCTCATCAGCATCATCAGCATCATCAGCACCATGATCATCCTCATCCTCAGAGTTAGCAGAGTCAGCAGCAGTACCACCCCCCACTGAGATTCTGGCCTGCCCCGAGTCCAAGAAATATACTCATCAAATTGAGCACCAGTCATCAAATAATCATATGGAGTGTTTGGAACAACCAAAGACAACTTATGCAAGTTGTCCATGAGACATCGTGTGCCACGCCAAACTGTAACATCCTTAAAGAATATTACTAATTTTTAATAACTAAAATAGGAATAAAAAATAAATACCTCATTTAATATGATACCATTTCCCAAAAACGCGGGAAATTTAAACTTTAATATAACATAATTCACCAAAATCCAACATAATACATTTTTACATCAAAAGTCTAAATAAGAAAATCCTTTCAAAAACCCAGGTAGCCCCTACACTCCGCCTCTAAGCATCTCCTGGCCCACCTGTCAAATCATCTACTCCCGGATAACAAGTTATCCGATCATCGTCACACACACAGAAAGGGTGAGTTATGCACAATATATAAAAATATACATGAAATAAATATGCGATGAATCCCAAAATAACATGACTAAATATATTATTGTTTTCAAATTACCATCCATGATCTCATAGTCCTTCATGAGTCATATACATGAACTAGGTCTTGCGACTTTACCGTGCCACCATGAAACAATCCCATTCGTGGTCCAACACTATGAGCCTATCCTGCTCATAGTCCTACCCTACAAACTCTTCGTTTGTAGTAAAACATCCAAGCCTTCTTAGCTTGGACCCTGGCACGCATGCAATCACCATACTATGGACTCCTCGCCCAATAGCAGCCCATAGGAACATAACAGTTCCTTGCCCATCATGCGTCCGACGCATGTAATCACCATGCTAAAGACTCCTCGCACAATAGCAGCGACGGGAACTACAAAGTTCCATGCCCATCATGCGTCCAACCATCAAGCACATCCCAGACCCCTATTGGACTTAGTACTTCAAGCCCAAACACCACAAACACATACATAATTCCTATCCTTTAGGAAATACCCAGCAATTCAGCTCAAACAAAACACAAAAGACATAGAATCTCCAATACTCTCGCTTAAGCCAGGGACCCTCACCCAAGCTAAACCATCAGTCTCGCTTAGGCTAGTCCACCTCGCCTGAGAGAGCTTAAAACAGTGATGTCGCCCAAAACCCCAAAAATCCCTCGCCTGGACGAGAAGTCGCGCTCAACACGCGCAAACTTCTTGATGAAGGATTATCTTGTTCCTTTTTAAGATTATTGAATATGGTGTGAGTTGATTAAGAAAACTAAGTGAAATCCCCACTGGACATTAAGATAGCAAGCTATCTAGATGTGAAGGTTCCTTTCACAAAGCTCAAGAGAAGAAGATGATGGATTGATTCAAAACAAAAAGGAAATGAAAAGCACATAAACCATAGAAAACCAAGAACAATTAAAGGAAGAAGAAAACATAAAATGGAAAGGAAAGGAATGGTAAAAATGTGAGAAGCACGCCACTACAAGGCTAGGCTAGAAGCCATGGCAACC
>Ga0214545_1004830_pt1 | contig 24921 bp, 8 predicted proteins | sample CNSS4metaG_FD_160064 | JGI IMG/M metagenome (GOLD analysis project Ga0214545, IMG submission 160064) | Root nodule microbial communities from cowpea collected in UCLA plant growth center, Los Angeles, California, USA - CNSS4 | ecosystem: Host-associated > Plants > Roots > Nodule | place: USA...
TATATATAATTATATATATATATATATATATATATATATATATATATATATATATATATATATATATATATATATATATATCAATTATTTTAATATTGATATTATAAAAATAATATATTTCAAATTAAATACTAATAACTTCAAATAATCACACATAATTGCATTTGTTATAAAAGAATTCAATAAATAAGAAACGTAAAATTAATAATATAGTATATATATATATATATATATTATAAAATTATTTTTAACATAATTATTAGTTTATATAACTTATAAAAGAAAAAGAGAGTGATAAGGTTACACATAAAAAATTGCAAACCTGATCTCATCTAATGATCATTAATGAAACAAATCTGGAACTAAATAATAAAAATAAATATAAAAAAATAGTGTTAATGAAATATTGTTAAATTTAAACTAAAAGTAATGATTATTTTAATTCTTATAAATAAGAATGAGAGACGAATGGAATTAATATGTAAGAAGAGGTAAAATAGGTAAAATGTAAAAAAGGAAAAAGATTGAAAGAGATTTAGTGATGTAAGTTCAACAAATTTATAATTTCATCTAATATAAGAAAAAGTAATGATTTAGTGATGTTTGAAGATTTTACATGCATTATAATATTTAGTGTTATGGATAATTAGTGTTATACATGCGTTTATGTTTGATGTTATGGATTTGATAATCAAAATTTAACAAGGTACTATAAATATTTTAAAGATTTTAAAGAGGACGAATATAATTGTTAAGACGTAAAAATACTCATCCTAATAGTTCAACAATGATCTTACATTTATTTACGACTAGTTAAAAAACATAAGATAAAATGAGATTGTTACGGAAAGTTGAAACATATAAATCATAGTAAATTACATTATTTATTATTTAGTCTTTGTATTTTTGTAAATAATATTTTGTTTATTAATATTTTTGTTAGGAAAAAGAGGGTAATAAATAGGTTTAATTATGTCTTTGGTCCCCATTTTGGAGTCAAAATCTCAAAATGGTACTCAAATTTTTAAAAGTCTCAAAATAGTCCATTTTTTTGTTGAAACGTCTCACGTTTGCCCTTTCCGTTGAGTCAAGGTTGACGCCGTTAGAGGTAGTGTCACGTGTCAGTTCTTCGATTTTTTGAATTTTTTTTTAAAAATCAAAAAATTGCCACGTGTCAAACTATCATCGTGCCACGTGGCAGTGACAGTGACACGTGTCATTTCCTTAGTCTCAATTTGGTCCCTTTATTTTAAGTTGTCTCAATTCAGTCCCAATTTTTGTAAAAATTAGCAATTTTGTCCCTCTTCAAATTGAAACAAAAATTAATTTTATATAAATGTTATACAAATATTTTTATTAAATTTGATATTTTTATTCAAATTGATATTTTTATTATATATTTTTAACATAGCTAAGTTTATTTAAAATTATGTTTTACATTCAACTTTACTTAAAATTGTTTTCAAATTTTAAATTTATATGTGTTTTATCGTTACATGAACTAGTTAATTTATGAATTTTTTTCTATTAACATTATTTTCTATTAACAACTTTTAAACCATTTTAAATAAAGTTCAATGCAAAATATTAATTAAATGAACTTAATTTGGTTAAAAATATTTACTTGAAATATCAATTTTGATGAAAATATTTGTGTATATTTATATAGAAATTAAATTTGATTTCAATTTGGATAGGGACAAAATTGCTAATTTTTACAAAAATTAGGACTAAATTGAGACAAATTAAAATAAAGGGACCAAATTGAGACTAAGGAAATGATACGTGGCGTAATACTGACACGTGTCACTGTCACTACCGCGTGGCACGATGACAGCTTGACACGTGACAATTTTTTTTATTTTTTTAAAAAAATTCAAAATAAAAATTCAAAATAAAAAAAATTTAAAAAAAAAAAATTTGAAAAATCGAAGAACTGACACGTGACACTCCCTCTAACGACGTCAACTTTAACTTAACGAAAAAGACAAACGTGAAACATTTAAAAAAAAAAACCATTTTAAAATTTTTAAAAGTTTAAGTATCATTTTAAGATTTTGACTAAAAAATAGACAAAAACATAATTAAATCTGATAAATAAGTAGAGCAGCGTGGATGGTGTAAATAAAAAAGGGCAAAGAGATGTCTTGTCGAAGTGGAATGATGGGACAAAATAATAATGGGTGAAAGGTGCCTTTGGTCCCACCTTTCTTCCTGAATTTTCTTTCTGCAACCAACCATACAAATATAGGGAAAGACCAAAAAGCTATACCTACACGTGGCAGCGGAAACACATAAAAAAAACTCGGCAAATGGCAATAAATATTAGCCAGAATACGAGGTTTACGAGGCAATAATGCTTTTTTTTATTCGCACAATTACAAGTTCCTCTTCCGGTAATCCTTCTACCTTAAAACCTTTTGCTAAGCTTTCATTTCCAATTCGGGTAACCTTCGTAATACGGTCAACCCAACACTTCGATTTGACACCCCAACCGGTTATAGCCGGTCGTACAGCTTCTAACAAACCTTATATTATCTTCTTATTCAACACAAATGAAAAACCTCTTTCAAATTTGTTTTTCATTTTATAATAACATGTAAAACAAGATAAAATATTAATGCTTAATTTTATATTTTTAAAAAATATATATGTGATGTGTATATTATATTAAGAATTAAATATATTTTTTTTATTAAATATGAAGTTAATATTTGTTTCTATTTTAAAATTTGAAAATATTTTAATTTAAATTTTTTAAATAAATAAATATAATTTTTTTAACTTCTGAAACGTATCAAATAATATAAACAATTTAAATACCGATTAAATACTAACGTGAAATATCTTTTAACATATTAAAAGAAATTATATAATTAGCTTACAATAATTATATTTTTTAATGTTTTAAAATTTTAAAACCAAATTATATCAATGTTTAAAAAGTAATAAATTATAATTTTGCATCAAAATTTATGAAATATAATAAAAAATATATATATTTAACCTAATTCAAATAGAAAAAGAGGGTTTTTTCTCTCTTGGGGTTTTATTCAAACGAGAATAGTTTTAGTATCACTCTGTAATTTTATTTATCATATTTTTCATAAAAATAAAATCAAAATCAATATTACTGATGATTAAGAAAGACACTTATTTATACCATTATTTACATGGAAAATAAAAATGATACAGTATTAGTACGTGCGTTAAAAAATCAAAACTCTCATACTTTTACGATCTTTACAATATGTATGTAGATAGTAAATTTTTTAACTTTGTACGAAAAATAATTTAAATATATTATTTTAGCAATTTTTGTGTGAAATTGATTATAGATCGTGAAAGAATTTGCGTGTTAAAATACAAAATAAGTGATTAATTAGTATATATGTTTGATTTTCTGTCTGCCAGATCAAATCCAAATTTATTTTATATTGAAAGTCATAAATATTTGACATACTTTTGGTCTGTTTCATTAAATTTTAATTTGTGAATTGTTTTCAAAATAAAATTATAAAACTTTTTTATTAATTTTTTTTTTAAATTTCATTCGACTAAAATTAATTTTTTTAACTATATTTCAAACATGTATAGAAATTTGAAGATGTTGACAAGGACATTAGAGTGTTGTAATTTCCATTTAAAAAATGATATTTTAACCCACTTTTTTTGACCCACTTTTAACCCATTGCTTTAATCACCATTAGATCATCTTTTTTTATTTTTTTTAGTGATGTGATGTGATGATCTAATGGTAATTGAAGTGGTGGATTAAAAGTGGGTCAAAAAAAGTAGGTTAAAGTATCATTGTCTTTTCCATTTAGGAATAAACAATGTAAAGGTTGAATTTGAGTGAAGCTAAATAGGATAGTAGGTTTGGTTTGGTTTACTTTTTTATGGATTCGTTGTCGGCAAGACGTACGAGGTTGAATCCAACACTGACGTGGATGCTTCTCTTCCATTCATGGAAAGTACTCTATTAACATTTCTCCTGTAGTTTTCTCCCACTAACATTTTTTTAATCAAACTTTTATTTTTATTTAATCCTCAATCTTATTTTTATTCCACTTCTCCCACTTCCTTCTTATTTTAATATTTCTTTATCTCTTTTTCCATGTCCAGATTCAGTGGTTTTTGCTTTCTCAAAATCAACCATTTTTGGAACAAAAGAAAGATGAAAAAAATGTAATCACTTCACAGATTGTTAGGATACACAAAAATTATGTGAGGAGCATTACAATTTCGATGAAATTAGTGCTAAAGTAAGTATAATTATATTAATCTTTTTCTTAAAGAATAATTTAGTTTAATTTTTACCTTGGATGGACTTGTATTAGGATGTGTTTGAAAATTTTTGAGAAAGAATAATGACACGTGACAAAATTTTAAGTTGAAACATGACAAATTTTTTAATAATAAAAAGATAAAAAAATCATGAACTCATACATGACAAAATCTTAATTTAAAATGTGGCATTTGTTTTTCTTTTTTTTTAAAAAAAGAGCTGATATGTGGCACATAATTAATGTCGTCAGTATTATATTAACAGAAGGGATAAATTGGAACACGTTTTAAAAAATTATGACACATTTTGGACGAAATATGAAGACCCAATTAAGATTTTAAAACAAAAACGAAGACATTCTAAGAATTTAAATTTATTTTATGAATTCAAAATATATTTAACATTATTATGAAAAAAAGTTTATAAACTTATATAATAAATTAAATTAAATAAATTGAATAAGAATGAAAAATAATTAAATTTTACTTTATCTTTATTTTTTTATCTGTGACATGTACAAATAAATTTTAATTATGACAATATAAAAAAAATACATAATTAAGAGAATCATATAGAAGTTTCATCGTACTTGTGATTTTTTTAAATCTATGATACACAATATACTTGTATAATATATGACATATATCAAATACGTTAATACGATTATTTTAAAAATAATAAGGACACAATACATTATATATACATATTAAAAAATACACAATTTTTTTAAACATAATAAATATGTTATTATTGTTATGTGGATCTAAATTTAAATCACATATATTAAATATTTTCAACATAAAATTTTATAAATTATCATCGTTAGATCTATATATTAAATACTTCATTCATTTATCGTTAGATCTATATATTAGATACTTCATTCATTTATATATATATATAGATAGATACATATCTGATACGTATACATGTTAACATAGATACGTGAGATAAATTAAAATATAAATGTATCATGGGTTAAAACTAGTTTAAGAAGCAGATTCATATGCTTCAATTGTTATTGGAAAATAATATAAATTAATACATGTTTGTTAATCCTAATTACTTATACTTTATTAAAATAAAATCTCTATTCACGTGTTTTCTGCATGTGACAAGTTGGCCACATATTTTCGTAAATACAATACTTTGCAGACACCTAACACCAACTCATTTTAAATATGTTCAGAATACACTGTTGGTGTGTGGTTGAGATAAAGGATGGAACATTTAAATTTCATTCTTTTTCTTGTTTGTATATTTATGAATTTTTATTAGATTTTTAAAATACCATATGAATCATATTACAATATTTTAACACTTCAACATATATAAATCAAGTTTTTTTTTATTCTTTTCAGATATAACATAGATATTTTTTACATTATAAAAAAATGTAAAAAAGTGTAAATATGATGTAAAATGGGTTAAATTGAAGGGAAAATGGACTTTACCTTCACACCCTTTTATACTAATTTCTACGTGTTTGATAATTTTTTTACATGATTAAATTTAATATGAAATCTTTCGTTAAAAAATCATTTATGTAATATACTTTTTCTCTTCCTTTCCTACTACCAGCTTTTTAAATACAATGATAAATAAACGTATATTAAAATAAAAACTACAAGAAATATAACATTGGAAAAATATTTTCCATAATTTAGATGAAAAATTTTAAATTAATAGGTGTCTCAAATTACTACATTGGAATTATAACCTATAACATTGAATTTTCTATTACTTTATTGAAGAAGCCAATGGCTACACTAAACTGATATTGCTTTTGTGTAGATTCCTCGAAAATAAATTAATGTTAAATATAAAATCTATGAAATCTAAACTTAAATTCTTGCCAGTTAAGTTACACAAGGAAAAGTAAATTAGATAAAACATAGTTAAATTATTTTGTTTAGTTAGAAGTTGAAAATTAATGATGGAGTACAATAACAAACCAATAAAATATCATTAGCGAAATATGTTAATATTTTATCTTAAAACGAATTTGTTTTTTTATAAGATACTTAGCGAAATATATTAATCAAATGAAAAAGGATGTCAAGATTTTAATAAATTAGCATAACTGCATAAATTAATCAATTATCTTAAAAGTCTAATCGATTAATTTGTTTTTTTTCACAAAATCCATGAACTAGATGAAATTTATATTAATCGATTAATATTAGGTCTAATCGATTAACTGCGAAAACCTACTTGGTTCATGTTTCTGGTTTAATCAACTATATTAAGTACCTAATCATTTAATTTTGCGAAAGCTGTACCTTTACCAATTTACAAAGTTAATTTATTATAATTGGACTTAACCGATTAATTCCGGAATAAATACTTCCTCAGTTATCTTAATATAATTAAGGTTTAATTAGTCAGATGATATGATATTTACTTCTGTTTAAATATATCAGTTTGGAATCCGCTTTTAAAAATGTGTAAATCTAGTTTTAACTCTTGGAAAAGTGTCTTAATCAGGTCCTTTTCAAACAAAAGTTACTAAAGTCGTTAACTTAATTCATGACTTTTACTACTAAATTTTGATATAAATATCAATATTTAATTTTGTAAGTGACTTTAAATATCAATATCATTAACGGTGTTAATAATTTTTTCCTGAAAAGAACTTAATTGATGCATTTCTTCAAAAATTGATATTCAATTGACATTTTTTTAAAAACAAATACAAACTGACACATCTAAATAAAGTGAATATCATCCAACTAATTAAATTTTTAATCAATTAACATGTAGCTTAATCGATTAATCGGTGACAACTCGTATAGTTATGTTTGAAAATGATGAAAATGCACCCCAATTTAAGACTTGTAGATTATCACATTGATTAAAATAGTTAATTCTTAGCTTTACACATGTAAGACTTACAAGACACGTACAAAACTTTCTAAGTGAGACACTTATTTATAGAAAAACCTAACTTGAACATCATAAAAAACTTCAACATCAAGATGTCTCCCTTCTTTAACGTACATCAGGAAATTTAACCTTGCTGATATAATTTAGAAAATAAAGTATGTTGGATCTATTTGTTTTTTTTTTTAATTTGGTAAAAGATCTGTTAGATAAACTTTAATTTTTACTTGTTAAAATATTGTCTAACCAGACACAAGGCTGAAAAACAGTGATCTGAATGATTTGAATTCCTAACGTTTGCACTCTGCAAAAGTGTTCCAACAAAAGTGGCTGAACAATTTTGATTTGTAAGGATCTCAAAAGATTGCAACTTCACGTGAAGCACGCCTACAATAACCCCTACCTAATTCTAGCCTTCTAAAATCACAATATCAATTTCAGCCACCCCACACCCACACTCATTAGGGTTTCAACACGTATACTTGCAAGTTCCCCATATATTTATTATATTCATTTTTGTTTTTTGCCAATTCTTTTTTTATTTTCATTTATTGCATGCTTCTTAGGATATTAAAATCAGATCAATAATTGAAGTTGTACGGAGTAATATTAACCTCATGATGGGAATTTTATTGGGTTAGATAAATCTAATTTGGTCTAAAAACATAAATATGAGTAAAAATGAGTTATATTAGATTGGATAAAAATATATAAAAAAAAACTCAATTTAATATAATTTAAGGTTTTTTTTTATTATACTGAATGATAAATAGACTTAACTATAGCACAGTATAGCACAATACATAATAGTGTATAATATCAAATTTGTGTTTGATTTTTCATTGTTAAAACAATATTAAACGGACAACAATTATCTATAACATGAGATTCTTTATTTTTTATACACATTTTACACTTTTATTTTATCTTTAACTATATTTTAAACTAACAAAAAAAGTGAATTACTCATCATAAAACCAACTTCAAAATGTAACTACTTCCATTTTCTATTTTCCTGGAACTATATTGGCACCTACTAACAATACTATAAAATTAATTTTTAAACTAACAGATCAAGAAAAGCTTGTAGTTGGAGAAAAAAATAAAACTCTATCTCTCTTGCTCTCTGGTCTCTTAAGTATTTTTTCGTTCTCAGCAAATTTAGATTTTCTATAAGTTTATTTATGCTGTTTATTTATTGTATTTTCATAATATACTAATTATCATTAATTTTGACTTTGTTTTAAAATATATTAAAAAAATATTTGAAATATCAACACAATATATTTTTAATATTTAACAGAGAATAACACACAAAAAATTAATAAAGAATCTAAATTTGAGATACAATATTAAACTTTTGACATTTTTTATCTATATATACATTAATATTATTTTGTAAAGAAATTAATCTCATCATTAATCGCTCTAATTATTCATTCTTCTTGACATTGCTAATTTTATTTAATAGTCAACTTTTATTAGGTTGAAAACACACAAAAACAACCTGGCCGAAATATTGGAACTAAGAAACAAAATTTTATATATGGAAAATTTAAGTTGAAGTAAAAGCTAATTAAAAACTTATTATAACAAATTTTGAATTTGTCATTTTATTTATTATTAAATCACTTAGTCTGATGTGATTTTTTTATTTAACAAAAATAAGCCGAGACATATTTTTAATATTTTCATTCAAGAAATAATAATAATATTATTATTATTATAAAAGAGATTTATCGTGTCTTAAAAGTGTTCCGCTGTGTTTGTGGGGCGACATAAGTCTACTTTATAACAGGAATTGACATGCAATGGACCCATTATTTTGATCTTTCAAATCTATATAATTAAATACATAAATAATTGTTACCGTTTTTGTTCTTTATCAATTAATTTTTTGCACGGATAATTTAATGATAACAAAATTTTAATATAAATTATTCATTAATTAAGTGATGATAAAAATAATTGTTTTTCAATTATTTTTTCACTTAAACAATTTTCTTTTAGTTCTTAATATGTCAACTCTTGAACCAATCCTAAAAAACAACATTGGATGGTTCAACTTGCTTTTATAAGGACATTTAAGGTGAAAACAGTTCACCCACTCTACAATTTCGCAATAAATTCTTCACATAATCATTCATATAAAAAGCCATAATGATGATTAACATAGAAAAACAGTTTCGGTGCACTTTTTTTAGCAATGTCAACAGTTACATAATGCTATCATGGATTATATAAATTACTTTGTTAGGGAATTTTCTTCATAGACAGAAATTTAACACTTATAATAAACTTTATGTGTGAAAAAAAAAAATCTAACCTAAAAGCAAAGTTATGATGAATCTAAAAAGACTTGGAATAATGTTTGAGTGGTAGTGCGAGGTTGACATCTAGAATGAAAGGTTCACAAATAGAAATAATACTATAGTTTATATATTATAATAATAATATTTGAATAATAAAATATGGAGTCACTTTCACATGATTATTTAAGTATAGATTATGTATTTATTTAAAGGTAAATGCTAGTCATTAGCTCACATGCTTCTATCTAGTGACTTCCAATGTTTGGATACTTCACATTTTCATTAGTTTAAATAAATAATTAAAGATTAAGAAGTTTCTCGATAAGCTAAACTGATTCCACTTTTTATGTTCAATTTAACTTTTGTCATAGCAAAGAATAGATACCTTCAATTTTCCATGAGTTTTGTTGGTAAAAAAAAAATTATAGAAAACCCTTTTTCAATTTCTCCAATGTTTTACATTATCACTGACATCTTGTTTAGATTATTGTTTACATAAATAGTCGTTAGAACAAAAAAAAACAGAAGAATAGATTTTCAATACATTAAAACTAGGTTATGTTTGTAATTTTGTTTTTTATAAAAAAATATTGATTTTAAGTAACGTAATATGAAGGGTATAACAAGGCCGGCCCATATGGTAAGCCCAAAACATAACAAAAAAAAACGAAAAAAAAAGTGACGCCAATAACAAGATAGAAAGAAAGAAAAGAGAGTTTACATCAATGAAAAGTAAAGTTAGTAGTAATTATTTATTTAAATTTCTATAACGTAAATTAAGTAGAAGAACTACGTAGAAATAATAAGAGTGTGAAAATAAAATATTTACTATGTGCCTGCTAGTAAAAATCACACAAGAAAAAATAGATAAAATATAGAAAATGCATGTTTTGCATTTTAAAATGAATAAGCTAAATTTAATTCGAAAAGGATATATATATATATATATATATATATATATATATATATATATATATATATATATATATTTATATATGGGCATGTGGGTTGTTCTTTAAATATTTATTTTCTTACTATTTTTTCAGAAAATATTATGGCCAGTGATATTCACGTTTGATCCTTCCTATTTTCTCTGTATTTATTTATGTCTTTTTGTATAAAAAGAGAATAAAAAGGCCTATTTTTATTTTTTATTTTTTATTTTAATATAACAGAAAAGAAGATTTTTCTTTTTCGTTGTACATAAAATGGAAACTGAATAGCATCGAATCAGCGAAAAACAATAAGATTGGGCCATATTCTTAGTTCATACCCCATTAGGTTATCTTTCCCAGGCCTAAATCTCTGATCCAAAAGAGGCTATTGCTTCTTCCAATCCTGCAATTACTAACTGCACTCCCACAGTGCTGTAAAAAGACTTAAACACCCTTCATCAAACACAACATCACGGCCACCGCTTTCACTACTACTGTCGCATAACTAATGCGGAGGAAGAAGGAAAGAAAAAATATTATACAGTAAGAAGAAGAGAGAAAATGTAGAAAAAACTTGTTTCGAAAAACTATCTGAAAAATATTTCATAATGGATATTTCAGAAAATTCATTTTAAAAGGCATTATATGAGTATCAAAAAGCTAATTTTAAAAATTTCATTCCAAAAATAATTATTTCAGAGCACATAAATTAACTTTCGAAAATCATGTTTTGAAAATTTTTATTTCAATTTTATTCTAAAAAAATTATTCCGAAAATATTATTTCGAAAATTCCGAAAAATTTGTTGTAATCTAAAAGTTATTTTATGAATGACAAAATATCATTTCACAGTTTCAGGGGTGCGCGGAGAAGATGTGAGGGTACAAGAAGTAAAAGCCTTGAAAAGAAATAGTGAATTTCAAGTATGAGCTCACGGGCTTTATTTCTTTTATTCCCTCTCTTTATATCCGAGTTTCATCGTTATTTTAATTTTTAAGCAATGCTGGTGTAATTGTTAGGGTGTCCAATTATAGTCTTTTATTCAATAAGATTTAATATAAAATTAATCAGAAGACATACTTATAAAATAATAAGTGAAACCTACACAGTTAAATGATTTTTCTTAAATTTTAAATAAAAGCAATATATTAAAAAAATGTACTAAAAAAAGACTATCATAAATTACATCAACTATGTATAGTTCTTTTTATCCTTATATTAATTTTTTTAGCTATTCAAACAACATCACTCTAACTCTCTTTATACATTACAATAGTTTTTTTTTTATAATATTTTGAAAAAAAAAATATCATAGTGTCCCTGTAGAAGGAGTTATTATAAATAAATAAATATATATATATATATATATATATATATATATATATATATATATATAAAGATAGAAAGTATTTGTATAGTTTCCAAAGCTCCACAAATCAAATACAAACAAATATTTGTGTTTCCACGAGTCTTTCTCTACCTCCACGTTCCAAAATTCTAGCTAAGTCACTCTCATTAGATAACATGATAATTGGTACTATATTATTCTTTGTTCATTTGTTTCAACTTCTTACGCTACCCTCCTTATTTTTTCCAAAGAACATATAAAATAGTAGAAAGTGTCTGTTTTATATTGTAGTTATCAGTTTCTTGGTGAGTCATGAACTCATAAAGTTGGCTTATCGTGTCTATTTCCAGTTGAGTGTTTCAACTATCACCAGCAACAAATTTCTGAGTAAGCTTTGTTTCTATGTTCGCGCATTTGGTGGCAATATTATGTAAGTGCTCACGACATCAATTTTGTTCTCACGTACTTTGTACTCTTTACTTTGTACTTTCTTCAACTATGTTATATTTTTTAACACCATAACGAAATCGCTAAACTTTAAAGCAAAAGTGATGCTATCTCGAATTAAGGTCGGAACAAATGTTTAATTTCGTTTTTTTAGCTTTAAATTGTATTCTACTTGTTTTTGGCATAAGTATGATGTATGACTAAGATCATCACACATGATGTGAAAATATATTTAAATTCGTGACCCAACTAAAATTATCAGGAAATTAAGATGGATCGAGTTTATATATATATATATATATATATATATATATATATATATATATATATATATATATATATATATATATATTTTTTTTTCAAAACCGATGAAATTTATTTCAGGTTTAATTATTCTTATAATTCTATTTTTATTCAAAAATATCAAATTGATCATTTAATTTTTTAAAATTTTAATTTGGTACTGAATTTTAAAAATTGATACAATATGACATTTTTTTGTTAAATCTCTCAAACAGATCAAATATTTTTCATCAAAATCAAAAATGTGTAAACTTAAACATTTATACACAAAAAAATCCACAATTTTCATATCATCCTAAAGACAAACTATTCTTATAAAAAAAATGAAACATTATAATTTAGTAGATTTACACTACTAAATGAACTATTACAAATTACATATTAAACAATAAACCAACAATAAACATATAATATGTATTTATAATCTTTCATATGATACATTTTTTAATATATATATATATATATATATATATATATATATATATATATATATATATATATATATAAATAAACAATTAGATAATCATGAATTTCATACAACAATTTAATAAATTAATTAAAATAAACACTAAAAGTTAATAAGTAAACTTATATCTAATTTAGTTTTGCAAAACTAACTTATAAATATAATTTACACTCGACTTCATCACAGGATAAACAATTATAATAAAACATTATAGTAGTATCATGTTGAAGAAAACTCAAATTTAGGAATTAATTATCTATAAAACCATCCAAGAACGGGTCAAAAGGTTTCACATATACTAACAAAAGTGCAAGACAAATGTGAAAAAGATAATTTTAAATAATGTCACTACATTGAAATATGGAAACCATTTATAGTACTTATTGTTAAATGCTAATTACTTTTTAAATTATGAATTATGTTAAATATAATGTAATGTTTTGAAGATTATTGTTGAGCAGTCTACCTTTTACAAAAACTTCTTAGCGATCTTAAATTTTCAAAGTTAATAAATAAATTTAAAAAATAAAAAATCATATATATATATATATATATATATATAATATAATATAATAAACTTTATTTTTTAATACATAACACTTCCTCTCTCTTTTTTCTCTTTTTAAATACATTTTAAATTAAAAATCCGGCTTTCGCTTATCGCACACGTAAATGAACCTTATCTTTAGTTTGTGGTTGCGATTGTAAAGTGGAACAAATGAAAGCATGAAATTTGGAACCAAAAGTCAACTCTTGAATCTGCTTCACTGTATAATTTATTTGTATATAAATTAAATAATTTTACTTTTTTCTGTCAGGAATTTAAATAGTTTCATCGAGAAAGAAAATTATTTTTTCACAAATTTAACAAAACTTTTATAAATATAATTAAATAAATTATTTTTTTAGTTAAAATAAAATAATAAAATAATATTTTTTAACTTAAAAATATAAGTTGTTAAACTTTATTAAAATTTTAGTTTTTAAAATATCATTATTCCGTAAATAAATAAATACATAAACGTCACATCTCATGTTAAATGGATGGTTCTTACTTGTTATTTTTTTAAGATATATATTACACATTAAAAAACCCAACATTTAAAAGACAACAATTTTTTCTATTTGTACGAAAATTACTTTTCTCACGCTAAAAAAATGACTTCAAATGTTGTTTTCATTAATTTGGCTTTCACGTTAATTCTTTTTCACAAATTTTATGTTTATTTTTCATACATTATGATATAATTACTTATATCTATACAGAAAAAAATTATAAAAGAGATTAGTTTAGATCATATCATTCAAATAAAGTCATATTACAATTATCATAAGTTGACATTTTAATTATGTTGATAATAATAAAATTTATTCATCTTTTATCATTATATAAAAATTTATTTTAAAATGTCATTTATCTATCCACGGCATGATTCAAATTAAATTCTAAACAAAAAATAATTTTGAATTTTGTGAATAAAAAGACATTTAAAAGGAGAAATTTTATTCGAAATATCACCTATTTAGCAAAAATTAGTTGTATCAGTAATACAAGTACATATATACCATACAAAAAGGGTTATTAAACTAAATGCTTAATGATTTAAAAATTTAACTTTATTATCTGAAATAATTTTAGATATCTCTTTACTTTTTGAATTATTTTTATCATAGATGTTGATATAACTTATATAATATAATGTATGTCATTACAAAAAAAAAATAAATTAATACATACCATTATTCAATACTTGAGATTACAGGACATGTCACAATATAAAAGACATATCGGTAATAAAATTAACAAAAGTAACATAAAGGCCTTACAAATATTGAATAATTAATTTGAATTTGTAAATAAAATCCAATCATATATCTGAAATACTAAAAGTTTGATATAAGATGATCGAAAAGATATTTTATTCACAAATAAAATAATTGGATATAAAATTCATGGATACATATACCGTGTTAAATATTTACACAAATAATCTAGTTTTTTTTTTTATGTTTGAATTTATTTTTGGAAAATTAAATTTTGAACTATATTATTTTTTAGGTTTAATTATTAGTTTGGTTTATATTTTCGTTTAATAATGTCAAGGTTTTCTTTTGGGTAATTTTAATTTTAATTTGATTTTGATTTTGATTTATGAAAATTAATACAATTTTATCATAATTTAAAAAAAAATGATATAATTTAATTATTTTTGTTTAATTGTTTTAAATGAATCAATAATTTTTTATTAAAATTGAAGTTGTTAATAAATATTATTTATTTTTTTATATAATTAATATAATTTTAATACAAATTTAATGAAAAATTATTGATCTATTTTAAAAAAATTAATAAAAATAATCAAATTATATTAATTTTAAAAAATTATGACTAAATTGTATAAATTTTCACAGATTAAAATCATATTGAGACTAAAAAAATATTCTTTTTTATAATTGTTTTATCAAAAACATTTTTTTTTAATGAAAAAAAGAAGTTAAAATCCTTTTTTAACTAAGTTTCTTTAATTACGGTTTAGAAATTGAGCATCCAAAAACTAAATTCTAATATGAAATGAATTATACTATTTATGTAATATTTGAAACAGATGTGCTATTTAAATTTAGGAAAAAAAAAAAAAAAACTCTCATAAAGAAAGTGAGTGGTGTTTGTATGGAAAATGTAGGCGAAACTTCTCCCACCACATCATTGAGCCGCCATACCATAATATGTGGGGAAAAGGAATATTCTATTACATCTTTTTTTATTTTATTATCTATTATTAGTTTAGCCCAGGTGAATTAATTTGATCCATAAAGGATCGTCTTACATATTCTGAAAACATAAATTTGATATTTCAAATATTATATAGTGTTGTATTTTACAAAATAAAAAAAAAAAATTTGTTGAGTATAATATTTAAATAAAAGGCTTGGCAACTTTATTGGCTTTTGAAATCTGAACACTTTCGCTAATAGAAAGTTCCATGAATAAATAATTAAAAGTATACTTTGTTTAAATAAATAAATAAATAAAAACTCTTTCATCAGATTATTTTAAAAGAAATTTGCTAGCATTAAAAAAAAACGAGTAAAAGTTATTTTTCTTTTCATGTTAAAGAATAAAATTACATCTTTTTTTCTTGGATCTTTTAATCTTTCCCAACATAATTATAAATACTTTCTTTAAAATAAGTTAAATTAAACACCATTGACCTCATAAAAACGAGTGCTTTAATGCTCTAATTCTAATCTATCTAGAAAGTGTATAAATTAGGCATATGTCAGTGTAACCACTATTTCATCAGTTTTAATGAAAACTAAATATTTAATAGACTTTTTATTTATTTTAATATTTGAAGAGTTTATTTAATGTGATTTTATTTTATTTTATTTAAAATGAGTTAATGGTATATTTTGTTAAATTAATGTTGATATTATTTGGAAAATTATCACATATGATATGACGTAAGTGACTTTCAATTTCTCCAATCATCGGTTTCTTTTTCTTTTTTCTGAAGACGGTAATGGAAGCATTGAATAAAAACAAAAAGAGTGAAAATTTAAAAAATCTATAATCACTATGCATTAAATAAAGAGATAAAAAGATCCATTAATCCAAAATTAAAACGCGAAATTTCGTAAATTAACTTAGAATGCCGAGTAAGCACCACCTTAACGCACTTTCCACGTAATTTTGGTTTAACGTGTTGTTTTCTAAAATAGAGTATTTTTTCTTTATAATATGAAGAACGGCACACTTTATTGTAATTAAAAAAGTATTAAAATAACACTTTTTCGTATTATAAATACCCAAATCAAAGCTAAAAAATCTTAAACTATTCTCAAAGCTGAAAAACTCTTCCCCCTTCTTCCCTTTTCGCTTCTTCCCACACCTCTGTGCATTCTCTAATCTCTATTTGCACAGAGACTTTTCCATTTTCACATAATTTCACACACTAAATTACTAAATTAATCTCTGTTTCTTCTTTTTCTTATTTTTTCTTGTTTCAGATACAGAAAAAAATGGCAACAAATAACTCCACAGTTCAAAACCAAAACCCAAGTTTTCCCCCGAGAAGAAGGGGTCAGATCAAAGCTCAAATATTTAGCAGCTTGTTCAAATTTGTGGCAAGCACTTTCTCGAAGGAACAAAACAACAAAGGCGACAACAATGGTGGTGCCTCTGCAAAATCGACTCCACCACCGAGTGATTATTACAGCTCCGACACTTCCTAGTCTCAGTTTCAGGTTAAACTTTCAAATTAACCACTGAAATTGGACGAGTAAGATATTCTCTCCCTCGAATTTCAATGTTCTTCTGATGCTTTCACCTTCGCAAAAACCAATCTTTTTCACTTTTTCAGACAAAACGAATGGTTTTTGGAAAGTCAAAATCATTGGAAGAACGTTAAAATAACAGAGACTAAAATATCTGTCTCGTCATGCAATTTGAAGGTTTATTCTGGGATTCGATGAGACTTGTTTCTACCACGTTTGTGCTGGATCGTGGTTGGTTCTCTTACAAAGCTTTCGGTAACAGAAATTATCACCAAGTTAAAAAAAAACAAAAAAACAAAAAAAGCGTTCGTGTCTGTTCCTTTTTTATTGCAGACTCTATAACGTGTTCCCTCGTACGAATCGAAGATGCTGTTGATGTGATGAAGTTGCGTGATAAAATCCCGAGAAACCTGTTGTTTTTGTTATGGTGGATCAGGACTTTATGTTACAAGGTTGTTGTTTTTGTTGTTATGTTGGTTTGGTTTTGTCTCTAGCTAGTGTTTTTAGAGTCATGGCTAGAGGAAGATTGTTTGTGATTTTTGTACCTTTTACTTTCAGTTTGGTTTGTAATTTTCTTTCAACTACTACTATCCATGAAAATTCAGTGTTTGCTTGTCCAATTATTGTTTCTATGTACCACTAATCCAAAACAAAAATTCCTTCAATAGTATATATTGTCAAATTTTTACACGTATATTATAATTTAATATATTAAGGAATACAAGACAATAATGTAAAAATCTTAAAATAAAAAAAATCACGACTACCAAAAAATAACACTATATAAAAAATTGTATAACTTATACCCTTTAATTCCAAATACACTTACATCCTTCAAAACAAGAATTAAACTCAAGCCTCGTAAAAGTCTATTAAAAGAATATAAAAAAAAAAATCAAATACATGTTTAAAGTGTATTTTATTGCAGAAAAAAAAAATAATGAACTTAGAATCAATTATATAGTCACTAACACTCACATTATGTTATCTTAGGAGTGATAAGACATGTTATTTTTATCGGTTCAACATACATAAAGATATTTCAAAATATTTATATATATAAACATTTTTTTAGAAGGGAAAGTTTTTTTTATGTCATTTTGCCAGGAAAAATTCACCTCTTTATTGATAATAATACTTAAAAAAAAAACATCTTTTTATTAATTTTTACGATATACTAAATTACAGTAAAGTAGAGCATAAACTAGTACATCGAACTGAATTTAATACCTTAGTTTAGTTTATTCAGATAAACATTATTGAACTTGGTTAATTTGAAAATATAGAAAAGAAACAATTGAAAGCCACGTTTTCCACTTCAATTCATTGTTGCTATGGAGGGAAGTGACCTGTGGTTGATGTGAGAATTGGCTCCACCATCGCTTTGTGTTCAAGTGTTCAAATATTTTTAGTGTATTTTTTCTTTTCTATCTTTAATCGATAACTTTACCATCTTCATTCATGAATAAAATATACCACAATAATACACAATGTGCCCATGAATTTTCAACCATTGGCATGATTTTTATATAAAAAATACACAACATGATGTATGTTTATCTTAATTTCATCACTTTTTTCTTACAAGTTGTAAGATATACTTAAAAACAATCAAAGTCTAGAGTGAGTTTTACGTTAGTATTGGTTTAATTAGGCTTAAATTTTTTAATAAATTTGTATGTTTCCATTAAATTTCTATTAATCTTATTTATTTATCTGACATTCAGAATATATATATATATATATATATATATATATATATATATATATATTTAAGTGGGTCTTGTTTTTTTTTATTAATTAAATGGCGTGCATGTTATCTTATTCTATTATCGTATTTTCATTCACGTAAAAGGATATTTGTAAATGAGAAGTGATTTTAATTTTTTTTAAATATTTTATATTAATTACAAAATCTTGTATTTTTTTTAATAGGTGGATAAATAAATAATGATAGAACAATACAATAATTGAATTAAATAGAAACATTTGAAAATAGTGAAATGGTTTTTTACAAAGTGTTAGTCAAAGCGAATATTTTGTAAATTCAAGTGAGCCATTGTCCAAATTCAGTGGCTGAAACGAAAATTTTCTCAATGAAATTGGTTTGATTTATTTTTTTCCTGACTTCTCAATAAAAGCGAAGGATTTAAAATGTCACTTTCAAGACGCGTTAATGTTGCAAAATCCTCATCTACTACAAATAAATTCAGGTCACATAATACTTATCATATTTTCCAAAAAAGATAATCATTTTATACGAAAAAAATATTTATCTAAGATAAGACATTACAAGTTGTAGCTAAATTCAGCTCCCACATAATATTTTTTTTATATATATTTTACTTTATATATAACATTCCAAGTTGTACCTAAATATTTTGAATTATAATTTTTCTGTGATGAAATTTAATTGTGGATTCTTGATGTTGAATCAAGGTTACCCAAATCGTAGACATGCCACACAGCTGGTAGTGACAATATTCGACAAACATCAATTTCAAAATATTTAGGATGAACACAAATATTCTTGACTTCCTGAATTATAAATAAAATTAGATTTAAATATGTTTTCGATTCTTATAAAATAAATAAGTTTTGATGTTGATCAATTTTTTTAAAAAGAAAAAAAAAATGTTGATAGCGACCAAAATTAGAGTTGCTAATTTCACGTGGACTTAAAATTATTGTTAAAACATTAAAATGTTCGTGCCTTCATCACTAATTCGTCAGTTTTCTACAAAATGTACGTGTCTTTCAACTTAATTTACCTATTAGTAATCTTTTCACTTAATTTCCCTATTAGAAGGATATTTTATCTTTTATTACAAAATATTAATAGTTTATAGCTTTTGTTAATATATTTCCTATGTAATCCAAACTCCAATCTTCTTCTCTTCTAAAATATATATGTATCTAATATTCCTTTATAATGTTCAACATGAAAATATCGATATATTAATATATATATATATATATATATATATATATATAATAATTTTAAATATATATATATATATATATATATATATATATTTAAACTCGACCAAAATTATTATTTTACTCTTTCAAACTTTACTTGCTTATCCAATTCAACTCCACTGTATGTTCAGATTTACTTAGGGTTAGATCGAGTTTGCTCTGATTCAAAACTTTTTTAACCCTTGATTACAAGTTCTTCCTAAATATTTTGAATTATAATTTTCCTGAGTAATGAAATTTAATTGTGGGTTTTTGACGTTGAATCATGGCACCTAAATCGTAGACATGCTAGACAGCTGGTAGTGGAAATACTCGACAAACATCAGTTTCAAAATGATTTTAAATATCTAGGATGAATACAAATATTCTTGACTTCCTGAATTATAAATAAAATTATATTTAATATGTTTTAAATTCTTATAAAATAAATAAGTTTTGATGTTGATCAAATTTTTAAAAAAGAAAAAAAAATGTTGATAACGACCAAAATTATGGAGTTGTTAATTTCACGTGTACTTAAAATGTATTTTTAAAATATTATAATGCTCGTGCCTTCGTCACTAACTCGTCAGTTTTCTACAAAATGTACGCGTCTTTTCACTTAATTTACCTATCAGTAATTTTTCACTCAATTTTCCTATTAGTAAAGAAGGTTATTTTATCTTTTATTAAAAAATATTAATAGTTTATAGCTTTTGTTAATATTATTTCTTATACATTCCAAAGTCCAATCTTCTTCTCTTCTAAAATATTTCCCTATCTAATATTCCTGTATAATGTGAAACATGAAAATATCAATGTATTAATATATGTACAACAATTTTAAATATATATATATATATATATATATATATATATATTAGTTTTAATTTTTTTATTCTATTAATAGAAGCTCATTCATTGAGTTTGAGTACAAAACTTTTGGGACTACTCTTAAATATGAAATATTTTGTAAAATCTCTTTCACATTTAGGCACAATAGTAAAACACATTACACATCCATGCTCATTGCTCTAACACCTACTACTTAAAACATTTTTTTAATTCGATTTAAATTACGTGTTATTGTATTACTTTCTTGAAAAAAAAAGTAATGTTTCAAAGCAAAGCAATATTTAGGCACATAACATTGTTGTCGGACAATTTGTTAAATTTTATTTTTATTAATAATGAAAGAATAGATCTCGCAATATGAGTTTGTAATTTGTATGAGATAGAAATGAAAGGATATAGATGCATAATTCTTTCGCATTTTGTTATTGGGTACTCAAAGATAAACCAAATTATAATATTTTATATAAAAAAATATAGAAATATAGATGAGTCTAAGTTCTATATTTAATATATATAAAAAAGTTGAATATTATTTCAAGAAGAAAACTTATAAACTCATTTTCTTACAATTTTGAATTAGAAGTGGTATCAAAATTTTGATTGATTGAGATAAAAATTCATCGGTGTTGATTCTATCAATAATCTAGCACATTGAATGATCCATTGAAAAGTATAGTTGAACACCAAAATCCCAATCAATAGAAGGTGGAAGAAATAAAAGAGAAAAAAATGGGATTAAAAGGTATATTTAAACACTAAAATTCCAATTAATATAGCAGATGGAGAAAATGAAAGAGAGAAAAATGTGATCTGAACTCATAACCCAATCAAACGTCTAAACACTTTCGACAACAAAGGTAAACAAAAGTATGGTATAGGTGACAACATTAAAGAGGTATTCACTTTAAGAAACAACAAAAAAGTAGTGTGTATGATTTATTATAATTTTTTTTATCATAAGACCTCGACCTTTTCTTTTGAACGAAAAATTAATGTTGTGTTTTCATTTTACTTTGTACTACGTTGTGTTATGCCATTATAATTCTTATTACTTTACTTATATGTGGAGATATAATAGCTGTTACCATCATCATTATAATTAGAATTAACATATGTGAATACTTAAATGATTAAGGTTTCTTTCTGTGTAATGTATTCTCACATCATTAATCAATTTGACTATTTACTAATTAATATATTAAACTCAATAATATAACATAAAATATTTTTAGTGTTATTAAAAACTGAGTTCTTATCTTCACAAAATTTATTTATAAAGTGAAGATTTTTTTTTTATTTGATTATATCTCTAGATGATACGACATTCCTAATATATTTCTTTACGACGTTAATATATATTACATGAAATTAAATATTCGTGAATGTTTTTAATAAGAGGTTGTACAATAAAGTTAAACTTCAACCAACTTTTCTCGTATTAGAGATATTGATATATCATGCATGATGTTAAATATTTGTACATTTTTTTTACAATTAATTAACAAATATTGTTAGAATATACTTTGATAGCATATTAAAAATTAACGTAAATCTAATCCGTTGTGACATTGTAATTTAGTTTTGTTTATAACTTATGTAAGATTTTCGGTAAATATAAAAAAAATTATGCATTAAATAAAAGTTAAGTGAAGAAAAAAGTGGTTGGTTTTTATAATTTCCGTGACAACAACATTTTGGACTATATTATTCCAAATTTTGTTGACGAATATAAAGAGAGTGGTGGCGAAGAATGGAGTAATAACTTTTCCGTACAATTTTTTTCTCACATCGTATCTGTTGGATTATAATATTTATTAGGGTTGGATAGTTTCCTAATTAAAAGACAAAGACTATAGGATGCAATGACACTTTTAATTTGTACAAAAGTTTTATCTATCACCAATGGCTGTTTCCCACCATGAAGGAGTCAACGTCACATCCAGCTAGCTAAAATTGCTTCAATGGACGGTGGTGACTTTGACAACTTTTTTGCTTTTGAAAATATAGTTAATTGTCGAAAATTTGAGGATTAAACATGTTTTTAATTTTTTAACTTTTTTGAATTTTGAAATTAGTTTATTTAGAAATTTTGTATCAATTTAGTTATTTATTTTTCGAAATACGTGAATTTAGTTATTATAATCAAAATTTGTTAAGTTTATTTGATATTTTAAACGTGTTTCATAATAGTATTTGACTTAACATTAAAGTAAAAATGTGTCAAACAGTATAAACAACTCAAATACAATCCTGAAATGCGTACGAAACATCAAACAAACTTAACAAAATTTGATGGGTTAAATATGTTTTTGGTCCCTCAAGTTTTAGTAATTTTTGGAATTAGTCCCTTATCAAAACTTTATACCAATTTAGTCATTCATCTTTCAAAATGCATGAATTTGGTCCTTTTAACCAAATTTTGTTAAGTTTATCTGACGTTTCAAGCACATTTCATAATAGTATTTGAGTTAACATTGAAGCAAAAACGTGTCAAACAATGTAAATAATTTAAATACTATCATGAAATGCGTTTGAAACGTCAGATAAACTTAACAAAATTTGGTTTAAAGGACTAAATTCACGCATTTTGAAAGATGAATGACTAAATTGGTCAAAAGTTTTGATGAGGGACTAATTCCAAATTTCGCTGAAACTTGAGGGACCAAAAACATATTTAACCCAAATTTGATTAAAATGACTAAATCTACGTATTTCGAAAGATAAATGACAAAATTGGTCTAAAGTTTCGAAATTGACTAATTCAAAAATTGACTGAAAGTTAAGGGACCAAAAATATATTTAATCCAAAATTTTAATGCATTTTAAATTTAATTCAACTTCATGAAATCAGTTTATAAGAAGAGACTTCTATCTATTTATTGAGAATTCAAGTATACCTTTAAGTCAAACATTAAGTAAATATGAGAAAGTTGAAAATCATATAAGGATGAAAACTCATAAACTCATCGTCTCAAAGTTTTTGTTTTGGTTAAGAATGATGTCAATTCTTTATGTATGGATTGAACTCATATCTCATTAATATTATATCTCCCTATTGATATTCTATCATCTCTCGAAAGACCCAACACTATTTATATATTATGAAATCATTTTATATTAATAGTTTAACATAATAAACTTTTGGCTCAAATACCTTTTTGGTCCTCATTTTCGTAGTATTTGTTGCGGATGATTCTCATTTTGACAGAATGTTTAAAATGGTCCTTATTTTTACCGAATGTTTAAAATGGTCATCATTTTCGTCATTCTTGTTTTATTTGGTCATTTTCTGTAACGCCGTTTAAATCATTAACAGATCATTGTACAGGTAGCACGGTTTGTATGTACAGTACACATAACGCACCCAAATACAAATCGTGCCACATGTACAATGCTTCGTTAATGATTTAAACGACATTACAGAAAAAGACCAAATAAAACACGAATTGCGAAAATGAGAACCATTTTAAACATTTGGTAAAAATGATGACCATTTTAAACATTCTGTCCAAATGAGGATCATCCGCAACAAACACTACAAAAATGAACACCAAAAAGGTATTTAAGCCTATATTTTTTTAACCAAAAAGATATGTTTTTTTTTTTTCAAATAAATGGCATTATGAAAAAACTTCAACGAGTGTTTCTTCCTCTACTTAACGTATTGAAGTTGCAGTCTAAGTCGAACAAATGATTTGAACAGGAGCTAGAACAAGAAAAATGAGAAGAAACAAAAGCTTGTAACAAGTGGAAGACCTTGTGTCAATAACTATAATATTAAGGTCAACGTTCATTTCTACCTGCCACATCCTTCAAATGTTCAACTTCTTTCACCATATTGTAAT
>Ga0214545_1004832_pt1 | contig 24916 bp, 17 predicted proteins | sample CNSS4metaG_FD_160064 | JGI IMG/M metagenome (GOLD analysis project Ga0214545, IMG submission 160064) | Root nodule microbial communities from cowpea collected in UCLA plant growth center, Los Angeles, California, USA - CNSS4 | ecosystem: Host-associated > Plants > Roots > Nodule | place: USA...
TATATATATATATATATATATATATATATATATATATATATATATATATATATATATATATATATATATATATTACGTCAATTTCTAATTTCAATTCAAGTTAGGTAAAACACATAGTAATATTTTTTAAATTACAAAAAGGTGTACTTTTTGCAAACTTTAAATTATTTTTTGTCCTTAAATGCTTAATACTAATTTAGCATACTATAATAAATCCTCAATCATGAACTCAATAATAATAATTCAACTAGTTTAATTTTCTGTTACCCTTATTTAAATATTATTTTAATTAAAGTATAACACTAATTAATTTTCCGATGTCACTATTTACTTGTTTAGTGATTAACCAAAATATATACTTAACAATTTTATCCCCTTCTTCTATAACATTTTGATTGTTGACCATCATGAAAAACCACTCATGAATTGTAATGATATACAAAATATTATAAATAATATAAATGTTATTTATTTATTTATTCTAAATAACATTGGTGTGTAAATGTGATAGATAAGTTTACACAAGTATTTCACACACCAATAATAATAAAGTTTTATTCATCTATTTATCCCATTATTTTCTCAATAGAATAAAACTTTTAACAATGTTATTTTTACTCCACGTGTTATTTAAGTTACAAGAAATACTTTACCATTACAGTCTTTAATAAAAATTCTTATTATGTCTTAAAATTTTTAGCAAAATACATAGTGAGCCTAGATGATTAAACATATTCGATCTTAAAGGATTTTGTTAAAAACATCTATCATAAGATGGAAGGACAAGTGAATTTATACCTTGATCAAGTTCATGTGTGTATTGTACCATATAGGATTGATTAGTCCCCAACCAACAGCTACACCTTAGGCTGCAAACTCACCCATCTCCCCAAAGAAAATCGTGAGTGTACCATATAAGGCTGACTAGTCCCCAACCAGTGGTTAGACCTTAGGCTAGGAACTCAACCATCTACCCAAAGAAAGGCCAATCATAAGTTTTTAGCAGAATAACCCCACAAGTGACTTGGAAGCCTGATACACCTCTGAGTAATGGCTAGTTATAACTCATGTCCAAGAGTTCGAATTGATCACTTGATAATCTTGGTAAGATAAAGCACTAAAACTAAGCAAGTGCATAAAGTAGGCGACCAATAGTAGGACACTTCATGGTAAACCGGAAAATGTACAACCCCTCCTCAAACGTAACTTAGAAGAATTCAACAAATCTCAAACAAACTTTCTAGTAAATTGGGCCTCCAACATTAGGCCCACAAAGCCCATAAGTAGGTCCAAGCCCATATCCAAATCAAAATACATGTAAGATCGTAAGTTTTCAGGTAATGACTCTTAGAAAATTAGTATAAATACACGTGGACCCAGGTAATTAGACTCACTTTCGTCATCAATTGTTAATCCTAGAGATTTGACTATTGAAGAAAAGCTCTATGTTGACTTGAGCGTTGGAGTATATTTTTTAGGTACCTCCCCACCTTTAACCTAAAGAAGGGCGAGAACTTAGAAGACGACTACTACCTACAGGAGAGGAATCCATTCAAAAGTCTAAGATTCTTACGAGGTACTATTTCAATCTTGTAAGAACATGTACAATTATAATTTTCATTTTAACAGCCTATGAAAATGTATGTGAGAAAAAAATGTTGAATACTATTTTATTGGAAGTTTTTATAATTAGGTAAGAAATATTGTAATAACTTATGGAAAAAGTTAAATTGGTTTTTAAATAGAGGAAAACAACCCAATAAGAAGAAATAATCATAACAGATAAAATTCCATCAAACTTATAGTATGTTTTTTCTTCTATTGTGTTATTATTTTTATTCAATTTTGTTGGATTTGTATTAGAATTATAAATGTGTTTCTTTTGTCCAGTTTTATTTTTTGATACTTTCCATTTCATGGGTTTCGAGAGTTTTTCTGCATATATTTGATGAAGAACCAAATTTTTTCTACAAAACTATTAATTATATTATAATGTAGTCTTTTGGTGGATAATAGATTAATTGGAGTATAAGAATTAAAAGACCACAAATGTGATAGGAAAATAAGATCCAGATCAAAGTTGGATTTTCTTCCCTCCTTCACCCATTACTCAATTCATTTAACCAATGAAGATTTACTTCTTCTTTTTTACATGGTTCCAATTGTTTAGATTTATTATTTTTCACTTATCATTAGTTTCAATTTTATAATATTCCATGAATTCTCATTTAAGATTAACAATGTCTTAGAAAAGATTAAACGAATTAGCCTTATTATCTAATGAAAAAGAAATATTAAATGAAATTTATTATGACAATTTAATAAATAATTTTGTATAAAAAAGACTCCAAATAAAGTTTAAATAAAAATCATAATTTTTTTAAGTTTGCTTTAGGCCTCCAAGCTAGACTTACACCCTAAAAAACATCTATCATTTGTCATCATATACAATTTAATAAAAAAGTTAAAAGAAGCAAAGAAACATAAGCATGAGAGACCAAACCATACCCATGTGAACAAACTAATGAAACTTCCCAAAAGAACTATATAATTCTAAACATGGAAAGATAAAACCTATTATGAAAAAAAGATTAAACTTATAATTGGCAGTAAGGTATGATATATAGTCTTTTGTATTTACTAAAGCCAAAGTAGTCAATTTATCTACACAATGGATATCCTCCTGAAAAAATATGAGAACTTGAAATTGCATATTTCTACACAAGTGAAAGCATTTTCTTCATCTTTCTCTCAACACCCAAGGCACAAAATAGAAGAGAAAGCCTAACGCACCAAAGAAGAATTACATTCAATCCAAAGTTTCTTGAAATTAACACTTCATACATACTTACCACCAAAATAACCTTGTCAATTATGAATGAATAGAATTATGTACACCCAAAAAAGAAGAAGAAAAGTTACTAATATTGAAGATGGACCAAGCTTCTTGGTAGAAATGAAAGGGAAATCCATCTACAAAGACCCTCCGCTTAAGTCACTAAGAGTTTATGGATGTAGAAGTATAAAGTTCATAAATTCATATATTTATAAACCATTTTAGTTCATGAATATAGGGGATATATTAATAGGTTCTATTAATATCCCTTTAAATAATAACAAATATATATATATATATATATATATATATATATATATATATATATATATATATATATCGCAACCGAGATCGCGGCGGGACGGCGAAAATAATTTAAAAAAGAAAAACAAAGGAGTCGCAACCATAGTTTAATATGGAAAACTATAGAAAAACCTTAAAAAGAATGGTTTTTGAAACCAAATTTGGATTCAGGAGTCGGTTACGTGTGGGAAAGGTATTAGCACCCCACAAGTCTGTCTTAAGACGGTTCCCTCTTTAATTAAGTGTGCAAAGTAGAATTTGATGCTTAAAATATTTGTTATTCCCAAAAAAAATCAAACAAAATAAAAAACACATACAAAAATATTAAAGATTAAAACAAATTTTTTTTTTTTATTTTTTGGGCCCGACTAGTATTGTACCTCGCTCCTACGTATTTCCATTTGGAAAATCAAGAATAACGTAGTTCTTTGTAAAAAATTTGTTGTTTGATATTATTATTTTGTTTTTTTAATTTTCTAGATTTTTATGTGTATGTATATTTTATTAATATCAAGAGAACCCAAGATTCTACATGATAAAGATTTACTTATCAAGCAAATCCGAGATTTGACATGATATTCAAGATGATTTTATAATTTATATTTTTTATTATAACAAATTTAAAAAAAAAAGCCTATGAAAGAGTGTTTTGATTATCAAGCAAGTCCGAGACTTGACATGACATTCAATACTTATATAAAAGAAAAATAAAATTTTTATTTTTTATTTATTATTATCCTTTATTTTTAGAGAGAATTAAAGCCTAAGAAAGAAACCTTTTTATTTAAGGGAAAGAGAAAGGTTGAGCACATCAATGACAAACACAAAATCCTCTGACATGAGAACCCCAAACACATTTAATCATACAACAATTCAAACGATCATATATTTGATATTATAAGAGAATCATGAAAAGCATTAGGAGCAAAGAGAATTTACCTTAGGTGACCCCCTTTTGTGCGTGCTCTGGTAATAAAAAAGGAGAGGGGTTTTTCGAAAAAAAATTTCTATCCTGCATTGGAGAAGTTCTTGTGCTTATATAGACGCCTTGGGGTACCACCGAGATCCTAGTCTTTAATTATAATAAAATATATGGGGAAGAAATTGGTCTTGATGAAACATATTATAGCCATTAAATCGTTGCATAATATCCACGGTATTGATTATAATTATTAACGAAATATTGCCTGTAATTACTAGAATTATATTTTTTGTCACATAAAGATTGTGATTGTGATCAAATCCTAACATATAATTCATATAATTGATTCTAATTATTACCCGTAACATTTTCTTCTAAATATTAAAATCGTACAATTTTCTAAAAGCATTATTATCGAAAATATTTGTTTCTAATTAAAATAATACTTACCCCGACTGACAACACAAAGAGACACATAAGTGTAAATGCAGGATATTTATTCAAATTATTATAAAAAAATATGGCTCCCAATATTATACCATTTTCTAAAAATCCTCTTTTGTCATGTCATGTGGAAGGTGTAAATAGCAAATAGTGGGGGTGAAAATATGTAAAACATTTGGGCTCATAAAAAGAGTGTGATAATTAGAAAATAAATTAGATTATCCTTCTCTTGGTTTTTTTCTTTCTTTCCCATGGTAGAATTAAAGTTAAAAAACCCTACCATTAATAAAAACATATTTTTTATTTTATTTTATTATTTATTATTATTATTATTATATTATATATTATTATTATTATTATTATTATTTATTTTTTAACCAAACAAATATATTTACCCAGACGAAATTGAGTGTTGACAATATATATATATATATATATATATATATATATATATATATATATATATAAGTTTCACATATGATGACTCTCAAATTGTCTGCAAGTTAAACAAAATGATTTATGTCGTTCATGTTTTCTCAAGCTTAGTTCTACCTTAATCTAGCCAAGATTTCATCCTACGAAGAATGATTTTATATGCTAAGTTTTCTTATTCCTTGACTCTTTTTCTTTTAATTTACGTAGATGACATTATTATAGAAATAACTCCATTAATACCTCTTTTATAATAAAACATCCTCAGACTAACTTTTCTCCAAGGATTTAGGTAAACTACATTATTTCCTTAGAGTTGGAGCCACTTGGAATGATGATGGGTGTCTACACCTTTCCTAAGAAAAATATGCTCGTGATGCCCTCCAAAGGCAAACATGTTTGTTGTGAGGCCTTGTCTCACTCCCATGATCTCTTATCTACGTCTTACCAAAGATGGAAGTGTCGTTGTTGAAGATCCTTCATTCTATAGGTCGATAGTGGGTGCTCTTTAGTATGTCACGATCATAAGATTGAAGATGGCTTTTGTTGTTAACTTTGAGTGTCAATATATGCATGCTCCTCAAGAGTATCACTAAAAAGTGGTCAAGTGTATGCTTAGATATCTCATTTGTATTGTTTCAAATGGCCTTCTTTTTCAACTAGCCAAGAATCTTTGTCTTTTCGATTTCAGTGACTCTGATGGGTAATGACATAGATGATTGAAAGTATACAACTAGATTTTGTGTTTTTCTTGGTTTAAATGTGATTTCCTAGTCTTCCCACAAGAAAAAAGAGGTTTCCAAAAGCACCACAAAAAGTTGAATTTCAAAGCTTTGTAGTTTGCTTGCTAATCTCATTTGGGTCAAATCTCCTCTTAACGAAGTTCTTGTTTCGGTTCCTCCTACCAACATTTATTCTAACAATCAAGGAGTTATACTTTTGGTAGCTAATCATGTTATGCATACAAGATCAAAGCATTTTCAACTTAATGTGCATTTTGACATAGGCCACCTTAATTAGAAACAAGATTTACTGATTCATCTCCTATCTCAATATCATGTAGTGGATGTCTTCACAAAGCCATTATCCTTTTCTTCTTTTGATATATTTATACAAAAACTTATGGTTGTTCCTTCCTCATATATAAGTGATAGGGGGATGTTACGTAAATAACTGATATGGGCCTCTATATATTATTCATGCATGCCTATCTATTCTCTGTATCATTTCTCTGTTAATCATAATACCCATATACTTTCCTTTCATGAAATTTGTCTTTCCCTTTCTTCAGTTTATATTACAAGGCTTGATGTAACTCAATCGCAACCTGACTTAGACTAACATTGGCTCGACTTAATTTAGTCACAACCTAGATGAGATCAAACCTAACCTAGTTCAACTGGACCTTGACTAAACACAACCTAATTCAACTTTACCTAAACCCGACCCAATTCAACATATCCAACCCAACTCAACCTATATGATTCCATCTCGACCCAACTTGACTTGGGACTAACCTAATATTGCATGATTAGAGTCCAATTGAATTTGGCGTTTCTTGACTCGCACCCAACCTGACAAGGTGCCCACTCTATGTGACCTAACATGGGCTAAACATGATGTGACATAACATAGGCCAAACACAGACCTAACATGGGTCTAACGCAACTAGACCTGACGTGATTTTCACTTGATTTAGCCTAAGTTGAGTTGCCAAATGTGGGCTCGACGTGAATTTTCTTGATATGGACGCAACTTGATGTAGACTCGACCCAACCCAACTTGACCTAGGACGACTTGTGCTTATCAAATTTAACCCATTTTTCATTATTTAGGCCCATCCTTACCTGACACTTCATAACTTAGATCGAACCTAACAAGGGCTTTACTTAATTATACCTGACATGGGTTTGGCCCAACTTGGCATAACATGTTAGATATAATTTAATCCTTAAATTAATTCTTTTTTTTTTTTGCAAAAGTTATGTGATATTAATTTTTCCTTCACTTATTTTTGTGTAATAAGAAGATTATTTCATTCGAATGTGGCTACTACATCATGCATTCAGGCATGAATTCATGAAAATTGGACAAAGGTAACACTTCTAACTTGTGCATGAAATGTACCTTACTTTTAACACTACTACATAATAACGTTCAGGCGAGGAGTTTAGCGTGTTGAGCGAGCCTGGTCTCGCTCAGGCGATACGACTTCACCTAAGCGAGATATCGTGGTCATGGATGATGTTTTTTGCGTGATTTGTAGCTCAGGCGAGATTGATTTTGAGTGTTTGGGCGAGAGATGGTTTCGCCTAGGCGAGAGGATCTCGCTTAAGCGAGATAACGTACTATGGTCACTATTTTAAGCTCGCTCAGGCGAGGTGAGCTAGCCTAAGCGAGGCTGAAGGCTTAGCTTGGGCGAGTGTCCATGGCTTAAGTGAGTTTAAGTGAGTTGCTATGTTTTTTCATGTGCTTGTGAGTGCGTTTTGGCTGTTAGATCCTAAGGATAGGATGTATATGCATGTGGTATGGTGTTTGGGCTTGAAGGACTAAGTCCAATAGGGGTCTGGGATGTGCTCGGTGGTTGGACACATGATGGGCATGGAACTGGTTGAGTTCTCGTCGGCTACTAATGGGCGAGGAGTCCTTAGTATAGTGATTGCATGTGTCAGGCGCACGATGGGCAAGGAACTGTGATGTTTTCGTCGGCTACTATTGGGCGAGGAGTCCATAGTATGGTGATTGCGTGCGTGCCAGGGTCCAAGTTATGAGACTTGGATGTTTATACTACAGGCAAGGAGTTTGTAGGGCAGGACTATGAGCGGGATAGGCTCATAGGATTGGACCACGAATGAGTTAGTTTTGTGGGAGCACGAGGAAGTCCCAAGACCTAGTTCATGCGTATGACTCATGAAGGACTATGAGGTCATGGTCGGGTAATTTGAAAAGTATGAGATTTGTAATTATGTCATTTTGGGTTGGGAAACATGTTTATTTCATATATCTGTTTATATTTTTATTGTGCATAGCTCACCCTATCTGTGTGTGTATGGCGATGATCGGATAATTTGTTATCCAGGAGTAGATGATTTGACACGTGAGTCAGGAGATGCTTAGAGACGGAGAGCATGGGCTACTTGGGATTTTGAAAGAAACTTTATTGTTTTAATTTTGATGTAAATATTTTTATGTTGAAATTTAATAACATTTATATATAACGATATTGTACATTCAGAATATGTATGGTACCAGTTATGGTTTTAATTTTTCCCATGTTTTTGGGAAATGGTATTATATTAAATGTGGTTTTTGTTTTAATTCGGAATTTATGTATTTAAATATTCGTAATATTCGTTAGGAATGTTACAATTGGTATCAGAGCAAACGTTTTGAAAATATTTAAAAATATTTTGGGGCTTTTGGGAAGTGAGCTTATCGTTTGATTGTGTGTGTGATTTAGTTGTGTGTAAGTAAGACATTAGTGATTTTGTTTAACTAAGTGAATTGGTTTTAACAGTGGTAATGTGGCGTATTCAAGTTATGGCTGCTAACAGGAGGAGGAGGAATAGTGGTGTTGATGATATCGCGGAGGTCATTCATCGGATGGTGGATGCGATGCAAACACCGGTGGCAGCGCAGCCTAGGACGGCCATTGCCCCTGTCAGAGTGCCAACTGTGGAGGACTTCTTGCGCCACAAACCAGCGGAGTTCAATGGCAAGGTCTCTCCGGATGAAGCGGATGCTTGGCTTTGCAAGTGTGAGAAGATTTTTAAAGTGATGAATTGCCCTGATGAGCAGAAGCTACTCTTCGCCACTTATCTGCTGAATGATGACGCGGAGTATTGGTGGACGGGAATGCAACAGCAGATGGAGACCCGAGATGAACATGTGGATTGGACCAGCTTCAGGATGCGGTTCCTGGAGAAATATTTCCCCGACACAGCCAGACAAGACAGGGAGGTAGAGTTCCTCGCACTACAGTAGGGTTATGACAGTGCAAGAGTACGTGAATCAATTTGAGCATTTGGCAAGATTTTCTTCACAGAATATGACAGAAGAGTGGAGGTGTTTGAAGTTTAAGCGAGGGCTCAAACATGAGATTCAGAAGGTGGTGACTCCCTTACGAGAGAGGAGGTTTCCCGTTTTGGTGGAACAGGCCAAGAGTGTCGAGCATTTGGAAAAGGGCCCTGGCCCAGTGGCGAGTAGACATCAGAAGAATGTCGCAGAGGCGCAGCAAATGAAGAAGTCGTACAGCCAGCCACAGACATCTAGGGGTCCCACTTGCTATCAGTGTGGCAGACCTCATTTGAAGAGAAATTATCCACAGCTGACCGGTGGAGTAGGGGGATCCGGTGACCGTCGTAAGTGCTTCATCTGCGATAAACTGGGACATTTCGCTAACAACTGCACTGAGAAGAAAATCCCTGGTGCGAAGAAACCAGCAGTAGCCTCGCCAGCAGAACGAGCTCGAGTAGCTGGGAGGGTTTTTGCCATGACATCTACTGAGGCAACTCAGTCAAGTAATCTTATACTTGAGCCTTGCTTATTATTGGGTCATTCGGTGTTAGTGTTGTTCGATTTTGGAGCAACACACTCATTTATATCTAATGCATGTGTGGGGAGATTGAGCTTGGAGAAACGTGACTCTTGCGGTGTGACTTGCTTGTTTCAACTCCCTCCTCGGGTCAGGTGGCTACCAGTTTAGTCTGCGCCGGGTGTTCAATGGAAGTGGCAGGTCGTAGATTCAAGGTGAACTTGGTGTGCTTGCCTTTGGAGGGACTGAACGTGATACTGGGGATGGACTGGCTGTCTAACAACCACATCATGATTGACTGGGGACGGTGCAGTTTGGTATTCCCAGAAAATACAAGGTTGCAGTTGATATCGACTCAACAGGTGTTGAAAGAACTACAAGGAGGGGCCATGTGTTTTATGATGGTGACCAAGCCGGAGAAGAAAAGTGCTGCGGAGGTGATTCAATCTATACCGGTGGCTAGTGAATATACGGATGTGTTTCCAGATGAAGTGTCAGGGTTGTCGCCGAGTCGAGACATTGACTTCACCATTGATCTCATTCCTGGTGTAGGCCCAGTGTCTATGGCTCCATACCGAATGGCATCGGCTGAGCTTACAGAACTCAAGAAACAAATTGAAGAATTATTGGAGAAGCCATTCATTCGACCGAGCGCTTCACCTTGGGGAGCTCCAGTTTTGTTAGTGAAGAAGAAGGACGGGAGCTCGCGGCTATGTGTGGATTATAGGCAGCTGAATAAGCTGACTATTAAAAACAAATATCCACTGCCAATGATCGACGACTTGCTAGACCAGTTGAAGGGAGCATGGGTGTTCTCTAAAATCGACTTGAGGTCGGGATACCACCATTCTAGTGCGGCTGGAGGATGTGCAAAAGACAACATTCAGATCACGATACAACCGCTATGAATATGTGGTTATGCTATTCGGAGTGACGAATGCACCGGCCGTATTCATGGATTACATGAATAGAATCTTTCGACCTTGGTTAGATAAGTTTGTCGTTGTCTTCATAGACGACATTCTTATTTACTCAAAGACGAGCGAAGAGCATGCAGATCACCTGAGGGCTGTATTGAAGATACTCAGAGACCACCAGTTGTATGTGAAGTTGTCCAAGTGTGAATTTTGGCTAGAGGAGGTACAGTTTCTTCGACATGTCATCTCAACTGAGGGTATTGCAGTAGACCCGGCTAAGATTGAGACAGTGCTTAACTGGGAAAGGCCTAAGACAGTGATGGAGGTGCAAAGTTTCTTGGGCTTAGCAGGTTATTACAGGAGGTTTGTGGAGGGGTTCTCAAAGAAGGTGAACCCATTGAAACTGCTGACAATAAAAGATCAGTTGTTCTCTTGGGCCGAGCAGTGTGAAGATTGCTTTGAGGAAATGAAGAAGTGTTTGACTACCGCTCCAGTGCTAGTGATTCCAGATACCGAGAAAGTGTTTGAGGTGTACTGTGACGCATCATATCAAGGTCTGGGGTGTGTACTGATGCAAGAAAAGAGGGCAGTGGCATATGCTTCTCGTCAACTGAAGGTGCATGAGAAGAATTACCCGACTCATGACTTGGAGCTAGCCGCCATAGTGTTTGCTCTTAAGTCTTGGAGGCATTATCTATACGGCTCTCAATTCCGAGTATTCAGTGACCACAAAAGTTTGAAGTACTTGTTTGACCAGAAGGAGCTAAATATGAGGCAATGCAGTTGGATGGAGTATTTGAAAGACTACGACTTTGAATTGCTCTACGATCCGGGCAAGGCAAATGTTGTAGCCGATGCTCTGAGTCGGAAGAAGATACATGTATCTTGCATGATGATAAAGGAGTTGGAGTTGATTGAGAAACTCCGAGATATGAATCTGGGGATGCAATTTGGGCAAGACTCGATACAGTGTAGCTTGCTAAGAGTTACTAATGAATTCTTGAATGAAATTCGTGTGGCTCAAGAACACAATTTGGAATTGTAGCAGTTTGTGGGGTGGTTAGGCACAGAAAAAGGGAAGGATTATCATAGGGGAGAGGATGGCATTCTACGGTTTAAAGGTAGAGTGTGTGTACCAGGATGACCTCATTTAAGGAGACAGATACTGAAAGAGGGTCACCAGAGCCGTCTTAGCATACATCCCGGTATGACTAAGATGTATAAGGATTTGAAGGAGTCCTTTTGGTGGAATGGTATGAAGGTAGATGTGGCAGACTTTGTAGCTAAGTGTTTGGTATGTCAAAAGGCCAAAATTGAACACCAAAGGCCAGGAGGTACACTGCAACCATTGGAGGTACCTCAGTGGAAGTGGGATAGTATCTCTATGGATTTTGTGACACATCTTCCGAGGTCGACAAAGGGCCATGATTCAGTTTTGGTGATAGTAGACAGACTGAAAAAATGTGCATATTTCCTGCCCATGAATCAGAAGTGGTCGATGGACAAGTTAGCAGAGTTGTATGTGCGAGAGGTGGTAAGATTGCATGGGGTACCAAAAAGCATAGTATCAGATCAGGACCCTAGATTCACATCACGATTTTGGCAATCATTGCAGGCGGCCTTGGGTACACAGCTGAGGATGAGTTCAGCGTATCACCATCAGACGGATGGACAGTCTGAGCGGACTATCCAGTCTCTAAAGGACTTATTGAGGTCTTGTGTGTTGGATCACATGGGAAACTGGAATGATGTGCTACCTTTGGTGGAGTTCACCTACAATAATAGTTACCATTCCAATATTGGTATGGCACCCTATGAAGTATTGTATGGAAGGAGGTGTAGAACCCCTTTGTGTTGGTATCAAGATGGTGAAGCCTTTGTGCTTGGTCTTGAATTTCTGCAACAGACGACCAATAAGGTCAAGTTGATCCAAGACCGGATGAGAGCAACTCAGAGTAGGCAAAAGTCCTATGCAGATAAGAGGATACAGCCACTTGAGTTTGATGAAGGAGACCATGTATTTCTCCGGGTGACACCAACCATAGGTATCGGAAGGGTTCTTAAATCAAGGAAGTTGACTCCGAGGTTTATAGGGCCCTATCAGATTACACGGAGAATAGGTGCAGCGACGTATGAAATCGCTTTACCACCTCACCTATCCAACTTGCATAATGTGTTTCACGTCTCACAGTTGAAGAAATACATTGCAAGTCCAGATCATGTTTTGGAGTCAGATGAGGTGCAAGTACGCGAGGATCTGACTATGCTAGTTGGACCGGTGCGCATATTGGATACTCAGGTCAAGCAACTGAGAGGTAAGGATTTGAAGACGGTGAAGGTTCTCTAGGACGAGGCAACCCAAAAGATGACTTGGGAGATAGAGGACCTCATGAGGAAGTCTTATCCTCACCTCTTTGCTAGTAAGTCCTATTTTCGAGGACGAAAAATTTTAAAGGTGGGGTAATGTAAGACCCGTGAAATTAATTAATTAATTAATTAATAAATGCGAGTAAAAAGAGCCTTTATGACATTAATTGTGGGTTGGTGTGACGTGGAAAAGTACTAGCTCAAATGGTTGAGAGTACTTTGATTGTGTGAGAGGACATGGGTTTGAGTCCTATGTATGCCAATTTATGTCTTGATGGTTTTATTATTGATTTTTAATAATATGTATGGGTATGGAATTGGCATTGTGATCTTATCATGATTGGAATGTATCACTAACATGAATTGGTTGAATTGGTTGTACACTTGAGGGGTGACTAAATGGTCATAGGTTCAAACTTGGTTGGGAATGAAATTGGAACTCTATTTTTTTGGTGTAGTTTTGGAGGGAATATGATAGGGCAACAGTAAACCTAGAAGGGGCAACCAAGGAGGGGGTTGGAAATCATCTTATAATGGTAATCAAATGAGACTTAACCACACCAAAAAGCCCAAAATTCGTTTCAGCCCTTTTACCCAATAATAAGACACATATAAAAGGCAAAAATTGAGGTGGAAAGGGGTTTTTGCAATTATTTTCATTTTGGGTGAGAGGAGAGCAAAGATTGGAAGAGTGAGAGGCTGAATTGAGAGTGTAAGGGTTGAGTGAGAGAGAGAGGTGGAAGCAAAGAATTTGGTGCACCAAGGAACACTAGTATCTTCGCAAATTCAATCAAGAATCCAGGTTAGGGGAGTTGTATTTTGAGTATGTGAATTTCATGATGTGAATTGTGGTTTTGTGTCATTGCCTTCTCGATTGGAATATGATTGTGGTGAATTCGTGCATGTATAATCAAAATAATGAATGGGCTGGATGGTTGATAAGTGTGATAATTACCTATTGTTTACACTTCTTAGAACCTCTTAATTGTCTTTTATTCATGTATTTTTGTGTTAATCACATGAAAGAATTTAGGATTTTTTATTTTATTTCAAAAACATGTTTACTTTGATGTTTGTGGACTTTTGTAGAAAAGAATGGAAGATTGAAGAAAAATTCACTAGTTGCTACTTGGAGCCACTCGCCTAGCTAGCTGGATGTACTCGCCCAGCTAACCAGACTCACTAGCCCAGCTAACAGGACTCATTAGCCCAGCTAGGAAGGCTCACTAGCCCAACAAGAATGAATGTTGGCCCAGCGAGTTTATCTTTTTGCTCAAACATTAAAAGTGTCGAGACTCGAACAGAAAGACAGTTTTTGGTGGGAGGAACACTGCTATAACTCAAGACGAAGGCAGAGACACTTCTGGAGCTTAAAGGATCAATCTTTCTTCATCCATTCTACCATTCCAACTCCATTTGTGCTCTAGATGTATAGGAGTAGCTAAACTCCATTTCATTGGGGTTGGATGTAATGTACCTAAACTCATTATAGTTTCATCTATGCAATAGAATCTCTTTCACTGCTTTTGTGTTCTATCTAAATTATTTTCGTGCATGATGGAATATCTATGCGTTTTTGGTGGTATCTAATCATTGGAAAGTGTTTTGGAACCCTAGACATGGATAGAACAACCTAAAGGTTTGGTTCTAGACATAGACCAAAGCTTTTGGTCATTCAAGACATCGTTTTTAATGTGTCTTTTGTGTTTAAACCTCTAAGGGATTAGTAATTTTCACATAAAAGTTCAAAACATACCCCTAAGGGATTAGGGATTGAATACCTTTGATGTCAATGCTTGAGTAGATGAGAGATTTATATTGTGAGGTGCTTGCGTAGAGTTTTGGTCATGACTTCCAACCCCAATGACTCTTGCCTTGGTATTTTATCACTTTAAAGTTTAGAAATCTTTATGTTTTCACTTGTTTCGAATTAATCAATGGTTACATTCAACGCTTAAATTAGTAAGTACACCTAGTTAACTAAACAAACGCAATTCCCGTGGGAAAATGATACTTGGACTTACCATTTTATTACTTGCACGACTTGGTACACTTGCCAAAGTCTTAACAATGGTTATAGGTTGAAGAACCTTTTATGCATTGCGTGCTTGGGTGTCAAGAAAATGAGGGTTTTGGGTAATGTAAGTGTGACTTGTGCTTTAAACTGGGATTATTGGGATTATTTCGGGTCTGAATTATGTGCACATGTTTGGTGTATGATTCTCTATTATTTGGCATGAATTGGAATGTGGTTTGGGTATGATTTCGGATGGTTTGTGTGCGTAAACAGAGGGAAACTCTGCAAGTCTCGCCCAAGCGAGGTTATCTCGTCTAAGCGAGAGTTGCAGAACCTCGTGTTTGGCTCTGCATCGCGCTTCTCGCCTAGGCGAATGGTTCCTGGTTTGAGCGACGGACACTCTCGCTTAGGCGACAGTGGCTCGCCTAAGCGAGGTCGCAAGGAAGTGTGCGCGAGTTGAGCGCGACTTCTCATTCAGACGAGGAGTTTAGCATGTTGAGCGAGCCTGGTCTCGCTCAGGCGAGACGACTTCGTCTAAGCGAGATATCGTGGTCATGGATGATCTTTTTTGCATGATTTGTAGCTCAAGCGAGATTGATTTTGAGTGTTTGGGCGAGAGATGGTTTCGCATAGGCGAGAGGATCTCGATTAAGCGAGATAACGTACTGTGGTCACTGTTTTAAGCTCGCTCAGGCGAGGTGAGCTAGCCTAAGCGAGGAACTGGTTGAGTTCCCGTCGGCTACTAATGGCCGAGGAGTCCTTAATATGGTGATTGCATGTGTCGGGCGCACGATGGGCAAGGAACTGTGATGTTCCCGTCGGCTACTATTGGGCGAGGAGTCCATAGTATGGTGATTGCGTGCGTGCCAGAGTCCAAGTTATGAGACTTGGATGTTTATACTACAGGCGAGGAGTTTGTAGGGCAGGACTATGAGCGGGATAGGCTCATAGGGTTGGACCATGAATGAGTTAGTTTCGTGGGAGCACGGGGAGGTCCCAAGACCTAGTTCATGCATATGACTCATGAAGGACTATGAGGTCATGGTCGGGTGATTTGAAAAGTATGAGATTTGTAATTATGTCATTTTGGGTTGGGAAACATGTTTATTTCATATATCTGTTTATATGTTTATTGTGCATAGCTCACCCTATCTGTGTGTGTATGGCGATGATCGGATAATTTGTTATCCGGGAGCAGATGATTTGACAGGCGAGCCAGGAGATGCTTAGAGACGGAGAGCATGGGCTACTTGGGATTTTGAAAGAAACTTTATTGTTTTAATTTTGATGTAAATATTTTTATGTTGAACTTTAATAACATTTATATATAACGATATTGTACATTCAGATTATGTATGGTACCAATTATGGTTTTAATTTTTCCCGCATTTTTGGGAAATGGTATTATATTAAATGTGGTTTTTGTTTTAATTTAGAATTTATGTATTTAAATATTCGTAATATTCCTTAGGGATGTTACACCTAACATGGGCTAAACATGATGTGACATAACATAGGCCAAACACAGACCTAACATGGGTCTAACGCAACTCGACCTGACGTGATTTTCACTTGATTTAGCCTAAGTTGAATTGCCAAATGTGGGCTCGACGTGAATTTTCTTGATATGGACCCAACTTGATGTAGACTCGACCCAACCCAACTTGACCTAGGACGACTTGTGCTTATCAAATTTAACCCATTTTTCATTATTTAGGCCCATCCTTACCTGACACTTCATAACTTAGATCGAACCTAACAAGGGCTTTACTTAATTATACCTGACATGGGTTTGGCCCAACTTGGCATAACATGTGCCGAGTTGAGTTGGCTCGATTTATGCTTGACCCTATTTGTGCTTTCCTCCTAAGGTTAGATATAATTTAATCCTTAAATTAATTCTTTTTTGCAAAAGTTGTGTGATATTAATTTTTCCTTCACTTATTTTTGTGTAATAAGAAGATTATTTTATTCGAATGTGGCTACTACATCATGCATTCAGGCATGAATTCATGAAAATTGGACAAAGGTAACACTTCTAACTTGTGCATGAAATGTACCTTACTTTTAACACTACTACATAATAATGTTGTATCATTGTTTGAGGATAAAGCCCAAATAAGACAACAATGGCCAGATTTTCTCCTTTAACACTTATAGCTTAGGTTCATGGTCCACACCTAACCCACCTGTTAATATGCCCCATTTCCATGGGTTAGAGCCATGGACAAGGTGGGCTTGGCCACAATGAGACTTTATTTAACTCTTTAAATACACCTTCAATCTAGGTCAAAGGTCAAGTTGAAGTGTCGTAACTCGAAGTTCAACATGAGTCAAGCCGGATTGAAATTCGACTAAGTCAACTCGAACTGAAGGTTGAATCGAGTCAACCTAGACTGAAGGTTGAAATGAAGGGTCGATATGGGCCGAAGATCGAGTTGGGCTAACCTGGACCGAAGGTCGAGATGGGCTAGCTTAGTCTAAAGGTTGTGAAGGGACTGCTCGTGAAGAGGTCGAGAAGGGATGACTCGTGTTGAAGATCGAGATTGGTCAGTTCAAGTAGTTGTTCAATATGTATCAGTCCAAACCAATCGAAATTGGACAGTTTGGGCTAAAGGTCGAGATAATTTGAACCGAGTTAAAGATCGAGATAGCCCGATCTAGATCGAATGTTGAGATAGGCCAGTTCGACCCAAAGGTTGAGATGACTTATGTCATGATAAAGATCGAGAAAGGGTGATCTAGGTCGAAGGACGAGACGAGCCGTTTCGGGTTTAAGGTCAAGATAGACTAGTCAAGGCTAAAGGTTGAGACCTATTGGCGTGGCCCAAGATCAAGATTTATAGGGCATGCTCAAAGGTTGAGATCGGTTGGCTCGAGTTAAATGTCCAAACGAGCCTGGTCAAAGTTTGAGACAATTTGCCAAAAGTTGAAGGTTGAGATGGGTCGACTCAGGCTAAAGGTCCAGACAAGTCAGCCTGGCTCGAAGGTCGAGACAATATAACCCGTGTCGAAGGTTGAAATCGACTAGTGATGAGTTCATATTTATGCCCCCATTTAATGTTTAATTCTGAGTGTTTAATTGAATTTTGTGCGATAAAAATGTCTTAAAAAGTTATTTTAGTTGCATAAAATATTTTTGGATATTCTAACTTTTGTTAATGCAGTTGAACTTAAATTTGGTTCATTAAAGGTGTGAAATTGAATTGTTCAGATTACAAAATCAAGCCAAAATCATGTTAGGTCATCAACCCACCACTTTCAAATCTAGTCAACCATATGCTGCCATGTTTCAGCCTCTCAATGGACAGTCAAAGATGGTCAAAGTCCGGTCAAAGATAGTCAATGTTGGTCAAATAAAAAAGGGTTAAGATGTAATTATTGACATATTGGGATTTCTCTGCAAATTTAGACTACAAGAACGTAGGGGCTGAATTGGAATTTTGGGCAAGATTTATTTGTTGCTAATTATTTAGATAATTAATCAGATAATATCAACCAAGAATATATTCTATATATTTTAAAAACTGATAAATCTGTTAATTATCAGAAGGATATTCCACGAACAAATAAAATGACTATATCTCTCCAAATATTTTTAAATATTCATAATCACTATAAAGATAAATAATATTTATCTTTATCTTTAATTTAAAAGATATTTGAGAGATTTTAGCAATAGAAAAGCCTAGTCCAAGTCCTATATAAAGATACCAAGGGGAAGTAGAAAGGGAAAAGCTCGGAGGAGTTTAAGAACCCTTAGGGGGGCCTAATTTCCTTCTTTCTCCACTCTCTTATTCTATTTTTATTTTATTTTGCATTTCATGGAGTGATAAACTTCTGGGGTTGATTCCATTATAATTTCATTATGGATTCTAATGTTAGAATGAAATAATTTCTTTGTTCTTTTTATTATTATTGTGGTTTTCATTCATCTATATCTTTTGTCTTTGAATCATGTAAAAAGTAATGATTTTTACAAGCTAGATAATTGGCGATGTGTTTAAATCTAAATGCATGCTAATCACATGAGTTGAAGGGTTTTTATATTTAATTGAGACTTTACTTTGATTTTATTTAGAAACTTTCATGTGATTAAATGAGTTTTTATTAATAATTGAGACTTCACTTTGATTAAAGGTATTTACTCTAAATAAAATTAGTCGAGACTTTACTTTAATTAATTAAGCTTTTTATTTGACGAGGAGACAAAAGAATAGACATGATTAAGCACAGTAAAATTTGATTGAGATTGTTCTTTGGTTGAATTTAATGTAGATAATCTAAAAGGTCTCATTTTTAATTGAAAATTGTACTTTGGTTAAAAGTGAGAAAGACAACAAATTAATTGAGACTTTTTACATTGATTAATTTGCGAAACTACAACAATAATTAATTGAGCAATAATCTTTAAATAACCGATGATGATTCTATTTTGAAAAAGCAGTGAAATCAATCTATTTTCTTTATCATTGTTTTTAAATTTTTTTTATCTTTTTCCAACTTTATTTCTTTATTTCTCATTTTATTTGACTAACCCTTTTGTATAATTTTTATAAGAACTAATTTGTTAGAAATCAATTTCGTGTTCATTGAGAGACGACTTTTAGTTACTTTACCCTTTTTATTTTGTTGACTACTTTGTAAACAATACTGAAGTTGTTATACATAAGTCGTATTAATTTGGTCACGGTAACGACATCGTTATCAACTAGCCCGAGAAAAATGTTAAGACGGCCTAAGGCAAGGGAAGGTTGAGACAACTCGGCTCAAGATGAAGGTCTAGACAGATCAGGCTTGAAGAAAGGTTTTGTCAAGCTGACCCGGATAGAAGATCGAGATGGGCTTCCCCGAGCAAAGATCGAGACAGGTTGGCCTTAGGCAAATATCAAGGCGAGTTGATCAAGATAAATTTTGAGACGAGATAGCCCGGGTCGAAGGTCGAGATGGCTTACACCGGGTCAAAGGTCAAGCGGGCCACTTAAGGCTGAATGTCAAGACAAGCCTGGCCAAGCCTAAGATTAGTTGGTTAAGGTTGAAGGTCGATATGAAACAGGTCAGGTTGAAGGTTGAGACTGGCCAGTTCAGGCCAAGGGTAGGGATAGATCATTCTAGGTCGAGGGTCAAGATATGTCGGTCAAAGCTAAAGGATGAGACAGGTCAACCCATATAAAAGGTTGAGACGGATTGTCCTAGGTCGAAAGTCCCGTATTATTTAAAAAAATAAAATTTTTTCATATTTAGAAAAAGCCCTTGGTCTAGCTTTGATCCATAGGGCTTTGTGGGATTTCATGGGGGACTTTTTGGCCTAGTGTACTTTGTGACCCCAACCCATATGGGTTATGGTCGAGCCCTATGGGATGGGCCAAATTAACAGGTCTCATGTGAATCAATGTTTGATTTGATTATTAGGTATTGAAATTTATGTTGTAATACATGTCTTTTTGCTTCACTAATAGTCTAACTCAAATGGATTAGATATTAGGTAGTGAGAAGTTGAGATTTCTTACACAAGGTGACAAGCATATATGCGTTTCATTTGTAATAAACTTACCTTGATCTATTGCTAATATGTTTGCTTGTAAATCTAAGTATTGTCTATTGGATCAAGTGTTAGTCATTAATGGAGCATACTTGATACTAATCTTACAAAATCTATCCATTGATGTATAAATGGATGTGTAGTTTTCACGATTTTTTATATGGATATTTTGACAAAGTTAGATTGTTTTTTGTTTACTAATCACAAAATTTCATTGTATACATTTTTTAAGTTGTCTTTTAATATGTTCTTTTTTTATGCGTTGTTTTTTTTATTATACTATATGTACAAACATATATAGATACATATGCAAGAGTGGTATTTAAAGATGATTAGAATTTTGTTCTTGACTTGTTTCTATTAAAGTTTATATTTATATAGTTACATTTGATATATGTTTAAATTGCACTTTAAAAGACTATAACATCAGAAAAATAATAAATAGAATAGTTATTTTTGGGTTAAGTATGTTTTTAGTCCTTGTACTTACATTCAAAATTAAAATTTGTCTATCCTCAAAGTTCATACTCAAACGAGCACCACCATAACAAGATGGAGTGAAATGGGTTGAAGAACTTGCTCTTATGAGTTTGGTGTCATAGTTGCACTTTGGTGGGAGGTTTTGCACAAACGAGAAAGAGAAAGGTGAAGGAGCTATTTCTGAAATTTTGAAAGCTAATTTGACATTGACCCTAGGGCCAACAGACATTAAATAATGTCAGACCGAGGGTGGTCCTACATTATTTAACGTTTGTTGGCCATAGGGCCGACATCAAATTGGAAATTGACTTTTGTTGTGAGGGGCTGACGTCAAATTGGACAAAATATTTACAAAATTAACACTGGGCATTTTTAAAATTGAAATTGGCATCATTATGAATTTGACATCTATGTTATGCTAGCATCTCAAAGTCTATCAATCCTTTGTCATTATAGAAAAAATTATTAAAAAGAAAAAAAAAAGAATACAAAGCTTGGGGGGACCACACTAAACTCATGATATAAATTTCAATTCATGAATCATAGGTAAAATATACCTATTATGAAAAAAATATAAATAAATACATGGAGATAAAACATTAACCACCTATATTGTTCTCTATGAATCAAAGCTAAATTAGTTAAGTTATCAGTACAACAATTTTTATGCATACAAAAAGGCACGCACCGATACTATCTCCCTCTAAGACTCCAAGAAATCACTTGTTTGTCCAAAACACCATGACAAACTAAAGAAGAATCACTCTCCAACAAAGCCTTTGAAATCCCTTTCTCCAAACATATTTTAAAACATAAATGGCCCCATAAACTCAATATAAATAGAAGTTTACATCCTAAAAAAGCTAAATATATATTACTTTATAGGCTTAATTATGTTTTGGATCCCTTATAAATTTATGAATTTTCACTTGAGTCCCTAATAAAATTTTATGGTCTATTGAGTAATTAATAAATTTATTTTTTTCACTTGAGTCCCATTGTTAAATTTTTTCATTAACGAAGTGACATGGTTGTTAAGTGGCTGACATTATTATTATCTTGTCATGTCATCCCGCTGAGTTGTCGCTTATTATTTTAAAATTTTATAAATTTTAGTTTTATGATTTCTAATTTTATAATTTTATAATTTTATGATTTTATAGGATATCAATAATAAGTATAATCTAATTTTATCATCATCCACTGTGTATATAGTTGTACAAATTAAACTTTGTAGGAATAAATATTGTAAGCTTAAATTGTGTATCCTTAAAGTTTGTTAAAGTTGAATTGCAATTCACTTCATAGTTTTAACTATCGAATTATATTTTTATAATTTTATAATTTTATTGAATTATATATCATTCATCAACAAATTTTTTGCTGGAAATATGTTAATATAATGTAAAAAATAAATAATTAAAATAAAATTCTAATGTTATTAATATTTTTCATGAACTTTTAATTTTATGGATTAATGTTATTTATGGTTAACAACTATATTATTATTACAATTTACTTCCTTTGTCTTTCTTTTCTACCTATAAATACTACCTAAGTGCACGGGAAAAAACAACAAACACTAAAGTTTCCTCAAAAATGTTCTTCTTTTCATATTACTTCTTAAAATAGTGATATTCATAAGGTTCGGAGATCCTTTGTTGCACTTGATCGATCTAACGGGTTGTTGTACCTTGGGAGAGAAGCGCATATGATTTTGTTTTGTCGTATGCAGTATGGACGGTTCCTCTTTAGGATAGCGTTATGCGTGTCTCAACCTAGGCTATTTCTACTCCTTACGTCATTTATTTTTTATCTATTATTTATTATTGTTATAAAAATTATTGAGTCTCTGATTAATATTCTTTGATGTATATACATGTCAGTATTATTATTGTTCTAAATAATCATTATTATATTATTTCATATTTTTTATTAATAGTATTACTGTACGATTCAATAACCAACAACATTAAAATTTGGACATCATAAAAGAGCAAAATGATTCTCATTCAATTAACATATGAAACCATAATTATTTGAGTACACCAAAAGATATGTCATTCAAGCTTTAAATAAAAAATTAACAAAACATATAGTCTTGAAGCCAAATTATTCGAAAAAGTGTAGCATTCTAAAATTTATATTCTTTCAAATTCAATTGTTGGTGGTTGACATGCTTGAAACCTTGATTTCTACATTTTTTTAAGAATAAAAAAGATAAATTTAATTCAATTCACAAATAATAATATGATATTACTAAAATGAAGTCAAACTTAATTCAAACTTACTAAAATGAGGTTGAACTTGAGACTTTGTATTGATTTTTGCTAGTCCAGTGTGTGAAGAGGAATATAGGACATTTTCTCACATTGTGTCCTTGATTGCCACATCTCTTGCACCGATACAGGAGAGGAATAGGACATTTTCTCACATTATTGGGAAAAACATAAATTATTAAGATTATAATTATAAAATTTTAAAATAATAAAATTATATATAGTGGTAACTCATTAAGATGACATGATAAAATCCGGTCACTTAACACTTATGTCACTTAGTTAATAGAAAATTTAACAATAAAAACTCAATTAAAAAAATAAATTTAATATTTAATAAAACATAAAATTATTTTAGGAACTAAATTAAAAATTTCTAAATTTAGCAGAACGTAAAATATAATTAAATCTATGATATATGAATTTGTATAGGAAAAAGTATCCTTATTTCTTCAGTAGAAAAAAAAAGGAAATAAACCAAAATAAGAAAATTGGATGTATGATTAATAATTATAATGACATTGTCTTATTAAATTGCAAGGCAACAAAAATAGATCATGTATTTACGAAGTTGACAGTCCCATCAGAGTTATTATATTATAAATGCAGCCAAACAATCACATAAGTGTATGCTTCATAATCACTTGAAAGTGACCAGATCATAAATGGTGAACAGAATTAAATATTAAAATAATATGTGAACAGGAATATAATGTCTGTCTTCTATGTATTATATTGAGTTTAACTATTATTAGTTTTATATTGTTTAGAGAATTAACTTAAAGATTTTTTTTTCAAACTTTTTAGAGATTAAACTGTAAAAATAAATTAGGTTTCGTGGTGATAATATTTTATATGCGGTGATCCACTCTAACTATCATTATATATTTGATGTTTCACTATTGACATGATATATGTGAAAAGAAAAACTTTTATAATTCTGATTTATGAAATATCACATCAATTAAAAGTTAAGGACAATTAACATTTTTCCTCCAATTCTTTAAAACATATTTTAAAATCTAAAACACATTTTAAAATCTGGGAAAATTTTCAAACTTTGAAGCAAATAAATATGTAATGATTAACTCTAAGAATAATTAGGTGAAATAATTTCAAAATTTTTGCAACATGATAATCAATGTATTGATTTCAAAATTATAAAACCATCTTAAAAATTATAAAATCATCCCAATAGTGACATGTCGTTGTTATTCTAAGGCTAATATTAGAAATAATTAAAAATTGAACATGTAATAGTAAAACAAGATGACTAAACTCCAGCCATTAACATTATCAATATCTTCAATACCCATCATAAATTACATAACACAATTCTATAGACTAAGGTTGTGTTCGTTTGAGAGTGTACCACTGTTTCAGTCGATTTGTGAGAGCGGATTTAGTTTTGGAACGTGTTCCATTTCAGTCATTTGAAGGGATATGAGAGCGACGATTTGAGGGATGGGTGTATTATTTCATCCCCTCAAAAATGAGAGGATAAGCGGGTATATTTATTACTTTACAAAATTACCCTTCACTTGTTTGTGAGATGAGGTGATGGGGTTGGGGTGTGGTGAGAGATGGCCGTGCGTTGAGGTGGTGGTGTGGTTGTTATGGAGGGATGGCGGTGCTGTGATGAGGGATGGCAGTGCTGTGTGAGTGTTGCAGTGCTATTATGGAGGGGATGAGGTGTGTTGTTATTATGATAGGGGGATGGGGGTGTGTTGTTGTTATGAGAGGGGATGGCACCGGTTACGTAACCGGTGCCTTGTTTTGTGAAGGCCCGACACCGGTTACCACATCGGTGTCAATGATTTTATTTTATTTTTTACTTTTTTTT
>Ga0214545_1004833_pt1 | contig 24915 bp, 20 predicted proteins | sample CNSS4metaG_FD_160064 | JGI IMG/M metagenome (GOLD analysis project Ga0214545, IMG submission 160064) | Root nodule microbial communities from cowpea collected in UCLA plant growth center, Los Angeles, California, USA - CNSS4 | ecosystem: Host-associated > Plants > Roots > Nodule | place: USA...
CCAAGGAAATTTGTACTGAGTTCGTTGGGTCAAATGACCAACTTGCAGATGTGTTGACCAAGTCATTAAGGGGACCTCGGATTGAGTTCATTTGTTCCAAGCTTGGTTCATACAATTTGTATGCTCTAGCTTGAGGGGGAGTGTTAGAATTATTACCTATTGAATCATTAACCCTATGTGTAGGGTGTTGAGTGTGGGAAACTACCTACTGCCGTATCTATTGTTGCATGTAATCATGCCTAGTATCTTAGAGTAGTCTTTTCATATGTACTTGCTTCATTATAAATAGAAGAGGAGGAGAGTGGTACTGTTGTCCACTACTCATATTTTAAAGTCTCAGTCTCAAGTGAGCTTATAAGGAGATGTCAACAATCGTATTTTATTATTCCATATTTAGCAAATTATAATTACGGTGTATAATGTGAATACCCCTAAATAACAGGGATCTGATTATATCTCTGAATAATAGGGATCTGATTATGTCCCTGAACAATAGGGGTCTGATCACAAGTGTTGTTACTACATTTCTAAAATTATCTTTGCAATCTTGTACAAATATACGATGTACTCTTAGCAATAAAATCATTCTATTCTACCCTAATATTTGAGAGAGATATTGTACAACAAATACTTTTGTGTGTGACAGGTAAATTAGTTTTCCAACCAAACACCAATATATCTCCTTATCCACCACTAATTATTGAACTTGTGATTTGGATGGATATATAGGAGTACCATTGGAAAGCCACCTTAATTGCGGTCACACATGTGCTTGCCTTAGTTGAGGGCTCTTCGGCAAGGTTGTCAAACTCGAGAGTTTACGTAAACTCGTGAGAGCCTAGTAAACTCGAATCGTAAACTCGTAAGAGTTTACCTCACAAGGAAAAAAAATTAATTTATATAAATAATAACCTAATTCAAACAAGTCCATAAAATTATATAGCTTAAAAGTATTTGAAATAAATAAGTTCATACAAATACTGTAAAACATAAATTCAAATATCAAATGTCTATGTGTAATCTTCTAATGATATCATCATCTCCATCATCTAACTCCTCCCCTGATGACACATGTGCATCCTCACTGGCATGAAAAGTTATGTTATCAAGATCAAGAGCATCTAGAGCTGGATCTGTTGTTGGTCCATCTAAGGGAACATTTTGAATATCAATTTCACCTTCAGCTTGCTCAACCTCAACAACATCATCTGCCTCTTCAGTTATCCATTCATCATCTGATTCAATGTCATCAAATGGTACAACAACAGTTTTTCGAATTTGTTTACTTTTCAACTTCAAGTTATACATCACATCAACGAAATCATTCATCTTTTTCTGATGCAAACGGTTCCTTCTCTTTGTATGAACCTAAAATGAAATATTAAATTTTAGTACATATAAACCTAATAAAAAAATTATAAATTATAAATAATTTAAATTACCATCTTGAATGAGCTCCAATTACGCTCACAACCCGAAGAACTACAAGTCAAGCTCAGAATTCGAAAAGCAAATCTCTTCAACTCCGGAGATGTATCCACAAACATCTCCCACCATTCACCAGGATTTAATGCTTTCCTGCATTCCTTTGCATCTTCCATTCCAAAAAGACCTCTAGCAAAATGAAATTCAACAATTTGCAAATTAATTTTTCTTCTTTCTGCAATATCTGGCACCAATCTTCTCATGCACTCATACAATCCTTCTTTAACCTCTCCACCATCATCACATCTAAAGTTAGGTTCATAGTTGAGAAAATAGGCAGCTGCATGCAAAGGCTTATGAAGTTGACTATCCCATTGAGCATCAATTATTCTCCAAATCTCTTCATAACTACATTCAATACCAAACAAATTTCAGACATAAGGAATTAAACCTTTAATGAGTTAAAGTTTGGATGTTTACCTCTTCTTAATATTGTTAAAATTGGACCTAATCTTTTCTTTTGCACAATCCATCTCTTCATAAATGAAACCCATTGCGGGTTTTACATCTGAGTCCACCAATCTTAAGACCACCATAAGAGGGGCAGTAGCCTTCAAGCATATGGAGACATTCTTCCAAAATCGGTTGTCTAATACCACGCGTTCTATTCTTTTCCCCTCTTGTGAAGTTCCAAATTTGCTTGTCTTCCACTCATCGAAGTTAAACATGGTCAATAATGATGCTTTCAATTCATGAAGACAACCAAGAGTCAAATATGCCGTGGCAAATCTAGTCACACCCGGTCTTATCAAGTCTCTACCTTTAGTGAACTTTTTCAACAACGAAATCAACATTGTTCTTCCATAAATGTAAGTGGTAATCTTTCTTCCCTTCTTGATTGTCAATTCATGGACCTTCAAATTCTTTTCAAAATCTTCAAAGATCAAATCAATACAGTGTGCAGCACATGGAGTCCAATACAATCGTTCTCTTTTTTGCATCAACAAATCACCAGCTGCCTTGAAATTTGCAGCATTATCAGTGACAACTTGAACTACGTTTTCTTCTCCAACATACTCGACAACATGCATCAAATTCAGTGGATACTAATCCAAGTGCTTCCTCATCTATTAAGAGTAGAAGTAAAAATGCTCTGGGGAACCAGTCTGATATTGGATGGAAACACAAGTTTGATATTAATGGCAATGGTAGAAAAATTAAATGTAATTATTGTTCAAAGATTGTGGGTGGAGGGATATTTAGATTGAAACATCATCTTGCTAGAACTAGGGAGGATTTTGAACCTTGTGCCTCTATTTCAGAAGAAATAAAAAAATTTGATGATAAAGATCGTTGCAGAAGCTAAGCATGCAACATTAAAGAGAAGAAAGTTGAATATCATTGATGAAGAAGATGAAGAAAGTGAAAGTATTGAAGGAGGATATCAGTTGTTTGGCTTTAAAGGAAAATAAACAGTTGCCAATGCTTGTAAAGGGGGAGTCCAAGCAACTATAAATCAAATGATGAAAAAAGGATTCAAAGAAGAGGTTGATGCTTAAGTGGCTGAAGTCTTTTACACTAGTGCCATTCCTTTCAACGTGATTAGAAATCCAGCATTTGCAAAGAAGTGTGAAATGATTGGTAAATATGGAGTTGGCTACAAACCACCTTCGTATCATGATATTAGAGAGAAACTCTTGAAACAAGTTGTGAGCAAAACAAATTTAATGCTTGAAGAATACAAGGAGGAGTGGAAGAGAACTGGTTCTACCATTATGTCTAATGGATGGACAGACAAAAAAAGACATTCTATTTGCAACTTCTTGGTCAATAGTTCTAAAGGGACGGTTTTTCTTTATTCACTTGACACCTCAGACATTTCCAAAACAACTGATAAAGTTTTTAAGATGTTAGATGATGTTGTTGAGTATGTTGGAGAAGAAAACGTAGTTCAAGTTGTCACTGATAATGCTGCAAATTTCAACGCAGCTGGTGATTTGTTGATGCAAAAAATAGAGCGATTGTATTGGACTCCATGTGCTGTACACTGTAATGATTTGATCTTTGAAGATTTTGAAAAGAATTTGAAGGTCCATGAATTGACAATCAAGAAGGGAAGACAAGCCAATTTGAAAGACAAGCCAATTTGAAACTTCACAAGAGGGGAAAATAATAGAACGCGTGGTATTAGACAGCCGATTTTGGAAGAATGTCTCCACATGCTTGAAGGCTACTGCCCCTTTTATGGTGGTCTTAAGATTGGTGGACTCAGATGTAAAACCCGCAATGGGTTTCATTTATGAAGAGATGGATTGTGCTAAAGAAAAGATTAGGTCCAATTTTAACAATATTAAGAAGAGGTAAACTTCCAAACTTTAACTCATTAAAAGTTTAATTCCTTATGTCTGAAATTTGTTTGGTATTGAATGTAGTTATGAAGAGATTTGGAGAATAATTGATGCTCGATGGGATAGTCAACTTCATAGGCCTTTGCATGCGGCTGCCTATTTTCTCAACCCCCACTTCCACTATGAACCTAACTTTAGATGTGATGATGGTGGAGAGGTTAAAGAAGGATTGTATGAGTGTATGAGAAGATTGGTGCCAGATATTGCAGAAAGAAGAAAAATTAATTTGCAAATTGTTGAATTTCATTTTGCTAGAGGTCTTTTTGGAATGGAAGATGCAAAGGAATGCAAGAAAGCATTAAATCCTAGTGATTGGTGGGAGATGTTTGGGAATACAACTGTGGTGTTGAAGAGATTTGCTATTCGAATTCTAAGCTTGACTTGTAGTTCTTTGGGTTGTGAGCGTAATTGGAGCTCATTCAAGATGGTAATTTAAATTATTTATAGTTTATAATTTTCTTTATTAGGTTTATATTTACTAAAATTTAATATTTCATTTTAGGTTCCTACAAAGAGAAGGAACCGTTTACATCAGAAAAAGATGAATGATTTAGTTTATGTGATGTATAACTTGAAGTTGAAAAGTAGACAAATTCGAAAAATTGTTGCTCTACCATTTGATGACACTGAATCAGATGATGAATGGATAACTGAAGAGGCAGATGATGTTGTTGAGATTGAGCAAGGTGAAATTGATGTTCAAAATGTTCCCTTAGATGGACCAACAACAGATCTAGCTCTTGATCTTGATAACATAACTTTTGATGCCAGTGAGGATGCACATGTGTCATCAGGGGAGGAGTTGGATGATGGAGATGATGATATCATTAGAGGATTACATATAGACATTTGATATTTGAATTTATGTTTTACAGTATTTGTATGAACTTATTTATTTCAAATACTTTTAAGCTATATAATTTTATGGACTTGTTTGAATTAGGTTATTATTTATATAAATTATTATTTTTTCCTTGTGAAGTAAACTCTTACGAGTTTACTGGACGCTCATGAGTTTACGTAAAATCTCGAGTTTGACAATCTTGGTTGAGTTAGGCTTAAAATCCACTTATAACACACCTGTCATAAAGATTTAAAATATAGCAAGGATAAAATAAAAAACTTTCTAAAGTACATAATGAGCACTGGAATTTTGTTAATGATTTTCTAGTTTACTTATGTAGTCTCCTATTTTGTTTGGGTCCTTGAATTCTAACGCATACAATCCACTCTGCACTTTAGCAATTAAAATGGTCTTCCTTGTGATAGGGTCCCGAAAGACATAGTAAGCGGAGAAAAACACTGTTAAAAGTTCAAGTCTTTTGTAAGGATTTGTTTAGAGATAAGACTATTGGTCAGTGTTGGGACATATAAAACACCCTTTAATTTAATAAATGATTCTAACATTATATTCCTGATTCACAGTATGTATGCTATCACCATTTACAACTGTAATGAGTTGTTTTCTATTCATTTTAACGTATGAATAGGAAAAATAGGAAACCAATCATTTGATGAATGGTTCTTGTATCAAGAATCTAAACACCCTAAGACACATGCCCAAGAATGAATTCTTATCTTTCATGGACTTAATTGTTCAATTATTTTTCTCAGACAATCAGGCTCTTATAGGATCTCGTTTGAAGATTTGGTGGAGGTAGAATAGTGGGTTGATTTGTTTTTTCATGCTCTAAGGTAGTATTGCTTGCCCATTTTTTGTTAGGTTCCTCTGTTTCCTTCTATTGTTAGTTGGATATTAAATGCAATATTAAAAGTTGTTGGTAGAATATTAAATATATTACAAGTAGTTAGAAGATTCTAGAGATCTCTTGTAATTATTACTTTAGGGTTTGAGTTTTCTATATATAGAAGTTGATGTACTGTTTCAAATGAATAACAAAATAAGAATATTTTTTCTTTCAAATTATTCCTTTCAAGTTGGTATCAGAGCTCCTGATCTAGGGATTCCTACTTCTGCATTTCTTCTTTTCCGTCTTAGTTACAGCTCTCTTTAGCTGTCTGAAGTGCAGCCATTTCTTTTAATTATTGGGTTACCAGAAGTGCTCCCAAGTTGTGGTTTTGTCACTTTTGCTGCCCCATCTGCTGTCATCGTCATTGCTGCATCTCTGCTGCATTGTCGCTGCTGTATCGTCGCTGCTGGCACATTGATGTACTGTTTCAAATGAATTAACAAAATAAGAATCTTCTTTCTTTCAAATTATTCCTTTCAAGTCCTTCTATTCACTCCAATACATTTTCTCTCCCAGGGAGTTTGAAGCACATTTCCTTAGAATGCCTAGATCTTTTACACTATGAGCAATATTATCCATGATTACCTTTGGAGTAGGTGTTCCTTTAGTGTTTTCATATTGTCATAATAGAACTTGTGTTGGAGGTTCATCAATTATAGATGACGACCCTCCGAGTCTCTTCTCCCCTGAGAACAAATAATGCTTTCGATAGAGGAGCCAATTTTTCTCTCCCTATGTTTTTATGCCATGATTGGGTCATCATATTCAAGGTCCAGACTCTGTAAAAATTTAAAGATCCTTCCCTTTTCAACAACTTTAGCATGTGTGGAGACGTCTATTTTGTAGATCTTCAAATTTTGGTACCAATCTAGTTCATTCCCTTTCAAAATTCTGATATAGAGAGAGACTGTGTTTGGTATTACAAACCGTGTTTTCAAAGTCATATCAGACAGCAAAATCCTTTTTGGAAGAAAAGGTCTTACTCAAGTTATCCTAAATTTATTTCCAGAAGGTGGCCCCAACAGTGGCAACGGACAAGGTCAGGAGCTTTGATTGATGCTAACTTGAATCATGAGAGGGAATAAAGAAAATCTGCTGGAATAAATGTATATATTCTAGTAATATTTTTCCTAAGTACTTTGGAGATATTAGGATACTTTTATCCTAATAATCCCATGTTTACTACAGTTACATTTTGGAAAGAGACACCATTTCATTCTTTCTCACTTCTGGAAATCCATTCCTTCTCATCTACAATTCTACATACACAGCATTTTCACTCGTGTCGATGTTGACTATTAAATGAACAGTATATGATCTCCTTTACTTTTTTTTAAGATTGTAATAAACTTAACCTTCCAAACCATGCTTAGGGTGATTGTTCCAACCTGCATAATGCCTTTTTTCAAATGGAAAATAGAATTGATCATATTTTTACCTTATTTTGGTGGGACATTTATTAACTTCGTCACGCTTTCCTTGTGATAAAACACTCCTCAAATCAAATTGTTCTAATTCCAAGCAATAAACTGTAAGGATTACAAAACGAACTAGGCTTGGTTGGCTGGCATGCTGTGAATTTGACAGGACAAGGTGGCATATTCAGCTTGCCCTCTCCAACCCATTTACATATTTTAAATTTTTATATCATATATAGAATATTAAATTTGACTTATAAAAGTAAAGTGAAAAAAGACTAATTTATAGGATTACAATTTTATGTGCTGCTTGAAGGATGCAAACAAGCAATGACATTTTAATTTAAATCATGAGAACTTTTAAATTAAGTTTCAATTATTGATTTTAATCGAGTTATTTGTCTAGTAAAAGCAACCACCCTTTCAATTCATTCAATTAGAGATAGTAATTAACTAGTTAAAGATTTAAAAATATTCACAATGTTAAAATGATTGGTGAGAAACAAGTCAAAAGGGGCATTGCCCCGGTACCATGTTGACAAGAGAGAAAACGAGAAGAAATATAATGAAATCCATGGGTGGTACGCACACATGAAAATTGTTACATATGATGGAAAAGAAATGATAAGGAACAAAATCAATATGTTATAATGGCAAATATTTTTTTAGATATTTCCCAATCAAATTGAGTCAATACTCAAATAAGTCCCTGAAAGATTAGTGCGTCGGATGATAGATCCCTAATTAAAATTATCATGTAAATGAATTATTGGAAAATTTGATTGCATTACACTAGAACATTAATGTGGTTCAACTTCCAATAGTGTTATATGAAATCATCTATTTTCATCGAGAGGATGCTGTTGCAAAACTCTGAATAATGAATGGTTCCACCTTGCTTGTGAACTACAATGTAGTTTGTTATAAGAAATGAGTTTAAGTTTAACTCATCCTTGCAAAGGATGACTTGTAAGGTGAGGTTTGTTTTACTTATATACCATAAATTGGTCTTACTGTAGTTGATGTGTGGGATCTTCAACACACCCTCCCTCATGTATAGGGATGGCAACGGGTTGCTTACAGAAGTAACCTAAAAAAATCCATCCCATTACCCGCCTCATTACCCATCGGGTATCCGTGAAAAAACACCCGCGGGTATCCATTGATTCTCCGAATGTTTATATATTTTAATTTTAAATAAAATTACTTAAAACCAAATCTTTAAAATATAAAACTAAATTAAAAATTTATTTTAAAGTACTATTCAAATCAAATTACGCACTAAAATATTAATGCAATACAAATTTGAATGAGTTGCACCAAAATATAAATTTTAAAAAATTAATCTTTACAAAAAGTAACTTCAATTTTATAGGCCTAAATAAAAAAATATATATATATCAAGTTAAATTTTAAACAATTCTTCAATAATAATTATTTCCTCCACTAGTAACTTTATTTTGATTATTTGATTTAAAAAAAAAATAAAAAAATAAACTTACTAATAATTTTATCCAAGAAAAAAAAATTATAAGCGGGTAGCGAGTATCCACGAGTCGAATACCATAATATCTGTACCCATCCCATTGTCAAACATGTAATTAAATACACATACCCATTACTCGCGAGTATCCATTACAAATATTGTTGGAAGTCCTACATCGACTAGAGATAACACAATTTCATAGTATACAAGTGGGTGCAAACTTGATCTTACAAGCCGGTTTTGTAAGGTTGAGTTAGGGTTAAAGTTTACTTCTTAACATGGTAAGAAAGTCATGGGTTAGAGTCTATCCTAACAAAATTTGTTGTTGGGTCTATTGTTCTACATGCTATCGGGCCTTATCGAACCATCGATTAAAGTCTAATCCCACTCACGAGATGTATGCCTCGGTGTGAGGACGGTATGTTGGAAGTCTCATATCGATTAGAGATAAGACAATTTCATAATGTATAAGTGGCTGCAAACCTTACCTTACAAGTTGGTTTTGTAGGGTTGAGTTAGCTTAAAGTCCACTTCTTAATAGATATCCATTTAGTATTCCTGATGGATTTTATCAGCTGGGACGGATTTTTTTGCCAATTCTACACGCTCAAGCATCGGCATCTTGTGTGCGGGACTAGATATTTGTGGGTGGTTCGATATCAGGTAGCACGATTGGCCTAACAAAGCTTGCTACGATAGACTCTAATACCATATTAGAAAGTCAGTTAAACCTAACTCATTCTTCCAAAACGGCTTATGTGGAGAGGTTTGTCCTACGTATACTATAAATTGTCTTTATTTCGTTGATGTGGGTTCTCCAACAATTTAATTTTTTTTTTGCTTTGTCTTTTAGCTAAAGTTCATGTATTTTTTATTGGATATACGGGCTGTTTTTTCTCTAGTATCATGATGTGTACATAACAAATGTGTCAACTAAGCTTTTTCACAGGTCAAGCATTGTCGTCAAAGGGGGTGGAATTCTACAGTTTTGTGGTTTTCCTTTATATCATTGTTTGCTAAGAATGATATGGGTGTTCCGTTGAGATTAAGTTTTCGACCAGGATCATGTTTTGTTGACATCTGTTGTACTAATGATGGAGGATGTGCACTATGGAGAGCCAATCCTGCTCAGGGCGAAAATGATGTAGGATTCATTGACTCAGAGGTTAACAATCAATCCTTCAAGAGGAATTTCTACCTTGTGAACAAAAAGAACGACTCTGCTATTGCTTTTGTAGATGATGCTTTAGAGTTTGTCAGGAAGCCTGGAAATCCAATCAAGTTCAAAATTTTTAATGATATTACTGCAGCTCGCAGTGCTTCGGAGATGGCTAGCTATCCTAGAATGGCTACCGAAACTACACTATACACAGATGAAGAAAGTACTTCCTGGCAGGGTGGAAAACTTCCTTGTATTGATATTAAAGTTGAAAAAGTTTCTTTGAATATCGTTCATGAACTTTCAGATACGGAGTATCTCTTCCCTCTCATTTGCTTGCTCCTGAACAGTACACAACTCAATATACAAACATTAGCAAAGAAATCCAGGGTCATTAGCACATCAAGTGCAGAAGCACATTATTTTGATGTTGAAAGAAACTTATGGTTAGTTTAAATTCTCATTTCAAATGTTCACTCCTCCTGTACACTTACACATCTAAATTGAACTACATTCCTGATATTACTTAATTTTTTTATAAATTTAGGGGAGAACTTCTCCATCCTTGCGAAATTTGCCTTTTTTACCGATCTAACATGGAAGCTCAGCTTTCAGAAAATAGATCTCTTGCTGTGCCTGTTAATTACTTCTGCAGAATGAAAGAGGTTGTTAGAATTGTTTCTGTCTTTTGGTTCTTTATTTTTATTTCGACATTATATCTTTATTTCTAAAATTTATTGATCATCTGGACAGCTGGACGTTTTCTTGAATGAGAATTCATTGGACGTGCTTCTCTTTTTGATTGGGAAATTGAATCTATCTGGTCCTTACTCACTCCGAAACTCCATCATTCAAACTAACTGCTGCAAGGTTCTAGCTATGGTGCATCAACTTGTTTTTACCATTATAAAGAAACAAGTGAACCTAATAAATGATCTTTCATTTTCTATTTTTTCTTAAGCTCGTAATTCTTGGTGTGAGCTTCTCTTTTTCTATATCTCGTTTACCTTATGTCAAATAAAATAATGTTTTATGCTCTACCAAATTAGTGGTGCAATTGTTATAATTATGATCTACTAATAATAATTGCTAGATGGCAGGTGGAAAATCAAACAGGCTTAAATCTACATGTTCACTTTGACCAGCAAAGTATAATAATACCCAGAAAGCAATCTGCGTCCATTCTATTAAGGTATGCAGTTATCTGTTTCCTTGTATATTGTCATAATCCTTTGATTTATGCTGTAGATAATATTTCCTTGTACAATTTTAAGTACATATCCAGTAGTTTTAATTACATTCCATAATTAGGAGGATTAATAGGCTGACAATATATTTTATATTTATTGTACAACATTGTCCTCCTTCAAGATAATTCATGAATCTTCTTGTATGAAACTGCCCTGGCAAAATGGGGTGGCATAATGAAAAATTTAGCGTCTCATAAATGTAGGTTGAGTATCTCTTCTCCCTAAAAATGTACCAAAACAATATTGGGAGGAAACTATCCTTACTGCTATCTATTTGGTTAATCGTCTACCCTTCAAAACACTAAATATCAGTTTCATCCATCTAGTCTCCGAATTTTTCTTGGACTTTAGGATAACAAATCATCTTATATATCGAGTCTTTGACAAAGTATCCTTTGTACATGTTCATTTTATTCACAAGGGGAAACGCGATCCTTAGGCTATTGAGTGGCATATTTATTGGTTGCTTTTTACCCAAGAGGGATACAAATGTTACCACTCTCCAACAAAACAATTCCTTGTGTCTTGTGATGTGACCTTTGATGAAAATATATATTTTCAACCTTATCTTTTGGGGAAGACCATGCATTGAAGATAAGGATAATTTATTCTTAACAAAAAAAATCTTTTTCTCCCAAAATAAATCTAATATTTCACTATCTATTGAGTCTAGTCATGTTCCTTCTCCTATTCATTCTCCTTTTCTATCAAGCCTAAAGATAATTAGAGAACAAACTCAGAGTGTTGCCAATCCACTCCAAGCATACTCACAAAGCAGAAGGTTTGTAAATCAATCACCATAAGTCTATGAATTTGAACCTATACCTGAAATACTTGACATTAATGAAGAACAAAATATGTCAACCGTCGAAGTTCAAGAGCTTCCAATTGAAGTAAGGAAAGGTGTTAAAGCATGTTCTAAAAAGCCAAGTTATCCATTGTCACACTTTGTGTCTTATGACGAACTATCTAGTAATCACAAAGCTTTCTTGGTCATCTATTTACTGTCACTATTACAAAAATTGTGGACAAGACATTGAATAGTAAGGAATGGAAGAATCCTTTGAAGATTGAAATTGTTATTCTAGAAAAGGATAAAAGTAGGTACTTGGTGGATCTACCTAAATGAAACAATCATGTTGGATGTAGGTGGGTATTGACTATTGAAAACAAGGTAGATGAGACAATAGAAAGGTATAAGGCAAGTTTAGTAACTAAGGGATATTCTCAAACATATGGGATTGACTATCATGAAACTTTTTCACCTATTGCAAAAATGAACGTGGTTAGCATTTTATTGTCTCTAGTAGCTAACCATGGATGAAGTTTGTAGCAATTTGATGTCACAAATGCCTTTTTGCATGGCGTTCTTGAGGAACAAATTTACATGGAGGTCACAGGTCAGTTTAAAACCAATTGAAAGGTGTGTAGACTACGAAGGCACTCTATGGATTGAAACAATCTCCTAGAGCATGGTTTGATAGGTTTACTATTGTAATGAAGACGATTGGGTACAAGCAAAGTCAAGGTAACCATACACTATATATTAAGCATTTAGCTTTAGGGTAAGTTATTGCACTAATATCCTATGTAAATGATTTAATTGTAACATAAAAAAATGTTTGATAACAAAATTTGAAATTAAGGAGTTAGGCATATTGAAATATTTATTAGGCGTGTAAGTGGCTCATTCCCATCATGGTATAGTTGTGGATAGACAATCTTATCAAAGATTGGATGGGAAATTCATCTACTTTTCTCACGCTTGGCCTGACATTGCCTATGTTGTAAGGGTTGTAAGTTAGTTCACGAATAATCCGAAGGAGACTCATTTGAGAGTTATTTATCGCCTTCTACCGTATTTGAAAGGAACTTCTGGAAATGGAATTCCATTTCAATGGGGAATGAGATGATCCTAGAAGCCCAAACAAATGTTGACCTTGTAGGTTCCATGGATAACAAAAGATTGACCTCCTAATATTGCACTTTTCTTAGAGGAAATTTAGTCACTTGGAGGAGCAAGAACCAATAGATTGTGGCAAGATGAATTGTAGAGGCAGAGTTTACAGCAATGGCCTTAGGGATTTGTGAAATACTATGGTTAAAGATAATTTTAAAAGACTTGAAGATTGATTGAAAAAAGCCTATGAGATTAAATTGTGATAACAAGTCAGCAATAAATAGTGCAATCCTACAAGATAGAACTAAGCATGTTGAAGTAGGCACACAATTCATAAAGGAGAAATTGGATAATTGGATAATGGGACAATATGTATACCATTTTTATCCTCTAGAAATGAACTTGCAGATGTATTGACAAAAAGGCTAGTGGTGCTAGATTTCGGTCTATTGTTGGCAAGTTGGTAATGGATGACATCCACTCACGTACTTGAGGGGCAATGGTAGAATCCCTTGATTTATGTTGCAGATAATATTTCCTTCTACAATTTTAAACATAAAAAAGAGATCTAATTATATTCTATAATTAGGAGGATTAATAGGCTAAATTCATATTTGATATTTATTGTACAGGAATCTTTATCCTAAATTATAGGGATAGGTTACATCCATCAAAAATTAGGATTTTTTGTTATTAAGTCTATAGAATTGTATATATTTTGAATGTATTGCGTGTCTAATGCAGACCACACAATATGTATTTATACTATTGAATAAAATCAATTACAATAAAGACATCTAATAATTAGGAATCAATCATACTAATTTCCGAGATTATGTAATGGTTCATTTCCTAGAAATTTGTAATAGTTGATTATATTTTAACACTGCACCTCAAGCTGGAGCATATATGTCTTATGCACCAAGCTTGATACAAATGTATTCAGTCTGAGGGCCTCTAAGGGACTTGGTGAATACGTTAGCCAGCTGATTGCTAGAGTTGACATCAATGGTGATTTCTCTATAGAGCACCTTTTCTCTAACAAAGTGACAATTAATTTCAATGTGTTTAGTTCTTTCATGGAAGACCGGGTTTGATGCAATGTGAAGTGCAGCTTGCATGTGAAAAGAACCTGAAATTGGCTAAAAAGGGGGCATCTGTGTGTGAGGAAAGAGACAGGGGTGCCGACAAGTGGGTCATGCCGGAATAGTGAGAAAAAAGCAAGCGGATAAAGCGTGTGTGACAGACGTGTTGGGAAGGGACATCACGTGCTATGGCAGATCGAAACGACGAAGGAAATGTGGTGGTTGCCGGAAGAAGACGGTCCTGATCGCAGTGGGCACCGGAGGAAAAAGAAGCTGAGAGACAGAGCAAAGGGGCACATAGTCCCCGCAGGCACTGTTCACCTGAAAAAAATTAAAGATCAAAACTTTAAACTGCTGCTATCATATAGAATTGTATATATTCTAAATGTATTATGTGTCTAATGCGGACCACACAATATGTATCTAATGCGGACCACACAATATGTATTTATACTATTGAATAGAATCAATACAAATAAAGACACCTAATAATTAGGAATCAATTATATTAATTTCCGAGATTATGTAACGGTTGATTTTCTAGAAATCTATAACAACTGATTATATTCTAACAAAGTCTTTGTATTCTATTTAATCCTCCTGATTCTAGAATAATATCAATACTTATTCTTATGCTACACTCATTCTCACGTATGTTTAATTATTTTTTCATGCATAACATGTTCTTAATTGATTTTCTTGAGTGAGTATTAGCTCTATCATTTGACTGGAAATTTGGTCATTCGATCCAAGATCTTGAGTTTTGCTTTGGTGTGGTTGCTTTTAATAATTTGTGTTCATATTTTTGTTTCTTTGATTTTATGATAATGTTTTGGAAGGATCTCATATTTCTTTTCTCATTTGTACTCCTCTTGCTATTCCCACATTTGTTTAATTGCTTTTTTTTATGCATAACATGTTCTTGATTGATTTTTGTGAGTGAGTATTAGCTCTATCATTTGACTGGAAATTTGGCCAGTCGATCCAAGATCTTGAGTTTTTCTTCAGTGAGGTTGCTCTTGATAAAATTGTGTTCATATATTGTGTTTCTTTGATTTTATGATAAAGTTTTGGAAGGATCTCATATTTCTTTTCTCATTTGTACACCTCTTTCTATTTTAAGTGTATGATTCGGCTCCATTTAATTTAGTTTGCCTACTAATTTTCGTTATTCAAGAGAATGTTCTTAATGTTGATTGTTGGCTACTGCTATTTTTTATGATTGTGAATTTGTTATTTTAACGTAACAGGGGGATCTTTAATTTGAAAAATCAAGATTCAGAAGCAGCTTCTATTTCTATCCAACTAACTGATCTTGGTCCATTTGCAACTTCTTCTAATAATGTCTTACTTTCACGAACACAGACTCTTGCTTGGAGAACTCGGATAATGTCTACAGAAGGTTTTTCTTTACTACTTTCTTTACCATGCTATATTGTTAAACTGACATTACAGATAACAGTTAAATTAAATACAGACATCTTTTCATTACCATGACAATGTTGTTTCTAGCCATCTTAGTAGTTGAACTACATTTCTAAAGCAGTATGACATGCAAAATAAATGCGATTATCTGCTCATGATGGACAATAATAAATTATATTAATTCATCAATAATAATATGCAGTTTCTTAAGCATGGTTGGAGGTAGTTAGTAGTTAAGGATGTTTTATGTTCCACATATCTGTGGTTTATTTGTTGCTGTGCATATTTGAGACTGCAAAATCAGCATAGACTGTCCTTAATGTTTTCATTATTCAATGAACAGGTTCAACGACTTTCCCTGGGCCAATATTTGTGGTTAACATTACTAGAAATTCAGAGGTATCTGCAACGTGACCATTCTGCAGGCATATAATTTTTTCCACTTATAAGTTGAATTGATATAACTTTTAGAGGAAATACATAGAATTAAATAGTTAAATATCATGAAAAATAATGGATCATTGTAACCAGAATTAGTTACTGTTAGAAGTGTGCCTAACTCAACCCCACAAAACCGACTTGTAAGGTGAGGATTGCACCTTATCTCTAGTCGATGTGGGACTTCCAACACACCCCCTCACGCCTGATAGAGCAAGGGATGTGGGCCTGGACATTAGTAATATAGGCCCAAGGTTTGGAGGGTGTATGAGAGAAGAACAAAGGGTGTGAAGAGGAGTGTTGAGGTGGGAAAAGATGTAACAAAATCGGTTAAGGAGGGAGATGAGGGAATATAGAGGGAGAAAGGAGGGGGAGAGATTGGGAAGGGATGTGGTATTCCTTGTAAGGAGCTTGCTCTGTGGTAGAAGGTTTTGTTAACCTTACTGTTTTATGATACGTATTCTGAATAATACTATTAGAAATCTTTCATCTCAATTGTTTTGTCCTTTTTCGATTGTTGGTCTCTAACAATGCCGAGGTATATTCATCTCGTGCGTGGGACTAGAAGTTAGTGGGTAGTCCGTTAGCGACCCGATATTAGGTGGAACAGAATGTCCAAAAAAGCTCACTAGGATACGTGGCTCTGATACCATGTTAGAAGTGGGCCTTAAGCCTAACTGAACTCCACAAAACCGGCTTGTAAGGTGAGGTTTGCACCTCACACCAAGGTATATACATCTTGTGCGTGGGACTAGAAATTAATGGGTCGTCCGTTAACAGCCCGATAGGAGTGATACAAAATGTCCAAGAAATCTTGCTAGGATAGGCTTTTTTTTAAACAATGACCATGTTAGAAGTGGATTTTAAGTCTAACTCAATCCCACAAAACCAGCTTAAAAGGTGAGGATTGTACCTTATCTCTAGTCGATGTGGGACTTCCAACAGTTGCAAATTGATTATATAATATTCTATAATTTACTTTTATTTTATTTATAAATTTATTAATTCAGTAAAACTTTTAACAATATATATTATTAGGGCGGATGATGGGTTGTATTAGATGAAACAAACAGAGAAAATAGAGAGAATAAACTAAACATATTTTATTAACATCACTCACCGAATCATATGTTCACTGACTTATTTATACATGTTAGTTACTGAACAAAAAAGTACAATAGAATAGAACCTACAGCTTTACAATACAAAATAACCCATACAAACCAACTATATTATAGTATACTAACAGCCCCCCTCAATCCTAAGGAGAAGATTTTTCAAAATTAAAATTCTTCACATTGAGTTTGGCACGAAGAAGAGCAAAATGTGTTGAAGGGAGAGCCTTATTTAAGATATCAGCCCAATTGTCAAGAGTTGGAATGTGAGAAATACACAGTTGTTAGGCCATAAGTTTTTCGTGCATGTAGAAAACATCAATCTCCGTATGTGTGGTGTGATTATGAAAAACATGATTGTATGCAATTGAAACAAACACTGATTGTCACATAAAAGAGTATGAGTGGTGTAGGAAATGTGAAGTTCTGTGATCAACATAGAATTCCAAGACAACTCAGCAGACTTATGAGCGAGATTCCTATACTCAGCTTCAATGCTGGAACATGCAACCACTTGTTGTTTTCTAGACCCCCATGAAATTAGGTTAGTACCAAGGAAAATAGTTGCACTGGAAGTAGATTGTCTACCATCAATGTCAGAAGCCCAATTAGCATCACAAAAAGCCGTGAGAGATATAGACCTGTGCAGAAATGCGAGTTGAAAATGAAGTCCATGAAACAAAGTTCCTTTTAGATACCTTAAAATGTGTTTAATTACAATCCAATTTGAGTCTAGAGGATTGGCCATAAACAGACAAACTTCATTAACAACAAAACTTATTTTTTAATTGTTAAGTGTCCCATCTAGGCTTTAGCTAACAGGTTTGTTTACGAAAGGTTTTCCCGCTGAGTGATTTCATGAACTCTCAAGCAAGCTGAGAATGATAGAGATATGTATTCACCAACTTGAAGGGAGTGTTGTAAGTAGGATATTAAATTTATTATTGAAAGTTGGTAGAATTTAAATGTATTACTTGAAGCTAATAGAAGTTGTTAGAAGATTTTAAAGATCTCTTTGTAATTATTATTTTAGGTTAGAGTTCTGTATAAATAGAGACTGGTGTACTTTTTCAAATGAATCAATTGAATAAAAATCTTTTCTCTTTCATATTAATTTTTTCTAGTTATATAAATAAAAAAGAAACATAATTGAGTGTCTGTGTGTGTGCATATGTTTATGTCATTTATATAATCTACATCATAGATAGACCCCCTCATCTGCATCTATATGATATAATGATTTTATCTTTTATCAGGTCGGCCTGTTGGTTGTGGTTTCACCTTTGATCAGAATACATAATGGAACTGGATTTTCAATGGAACTTCAATTCCAGCGGCTTGAGCCAAAGGAAGATGAGTTTGCATCTCTGTTGTTAAGACCAGGGGATTCTATTGATGATTCTATGGCTATGTTTGATGCCATAAAATTCTCTGGGGGTGTAAAGAGGGCTTTAATTTCTCTGAGTGTTGGTATAGACTTTCACTATATGTACTTTTATTGACTCTATTCCTTTTCATTTCACACAACTTTTCATCTATTCGCAATTCTCAACTATTCATACCTGAGAGTTATAATAATATTTTTCAAATACTATTATATCCATTCACTATTGTTGAGAATAAAGAAAATAGGGATTGAGATTAATCTCTCTTGTGTATAAATCACACATAGGGTAATTTATTTATAATAGAGAGAGGTACAATTAAAAAGAGTAACTGAAAATAAATAAACTAAATAGAAAATATTGTTTTATATTGTGATTAACAATATCTAACAATATCTTAATAATATCAAACAATATCTAAAAAGTATCTAACACTCCCCCTAGAGCTGGGGCATACAAATCGTATGTGTCAAGCTTGTTACAAAATATCTGCTAACTGATCACTTGAGTTAACAAAATCAGTCTTGATGTCTCCAGACATGATCTTTTCCTGAATGAAATGACAATCAATCTCAATATGTTTGGTCCTCTCATGAAAGACATGATTAGAGTTAATATGAAGAGCAGCCTGATTGTCACACACAAGTGTCATTTGGGTAACATCTCCAAATTGTAACTCTTTAAGCAATTGTTTGAGCCAAACAAGTTCACAGGCACCTGAGGCCATAGCTCTATATTCTGCTTCTGCACTGGATCTTGCTACAACACTGTTTCTTACTTTTTCACGAGATCAAGTTACCACCAATGGAGACACAATACCCAGATGTAGATCTTCTATCAAAAGGAGATCTTGCCCAATCAGTATCTGAATAGCAAACAACTCTTGTATGGTTATTAGAACCATATAACAATCCTTTTCCAGGGGATTTTTTAATATACTTCAAGATGCGAGTGACGAGTAACGGTAAGATAATTCCAATAATATATTCCAATGATGCATTCCAATGATCTTCACATGGAGAATTAAGATATTGGCTTACCACACTGACTGCAAAGGAAATGTCAGGACGAGTAACGGTAAGATAATTCAATTTCTCAACATACTTTGAACTCATCAACCCAGTTCCCTCCAAAATATCCACGGCATACTTTCTTTAATATATAACAATACCATCATTGGACTGTGCCACCTCAATACCAAAGAAATATCTAAGTTTGCCAAGATCTTTGGTTTGAAAATAGTGACAGTGATGTTGTTTCAACTGAGAGATGCCATGGTTGTTACTCCCTGTAAGAACGATGTCATCAACATATATTATCAAGTAAACACATCCAGCAGTCAAGTGTTGATAAAAGACAGAATGATCTGCTTCACACCGAGTCATACTAAATTGCTGAACAACATTGCTAAACTTTTCAAACCAAGTCCTAGGAGATTGTTTTAGGCCATATAGGGATTTGCGAAGATGATATACCATCCCAGAAGACTCCCCCTAAGCAACAAATCCAGGAGGTTGCTCCATATAGATTTCTTCTTGCAATTCACCATTGAGGAAAGTATTTTTAACATCTAGTTGATAAAGAGGCCATTGTTGAAGAGCAGCCATGGCGATAAATAAATGAACAGAAGCCATCTTTGCCACAGGGGAAAAGGTATCTCCATAATCCAACCCAAAAATTTGAGTATAACCTTTGGCCACAAGACGAGCTTTGAGGCGATCAATAGTACCATCAGGTCCAACTTTGATAGCAAACACTCACCTGCAACCAACAACAGATTTCCTAGACGGCAACGGGACCAGTTCCCAAGTTCCACTGTTATGAAGATCACTTAAATCATCTGTCATGGCCTGACGCCAACCAGGATGGGCTAAAGCGTCACAAACAGTTTTTGGAATGGTCACAGAAGAAAGAGAGGAAAGACATGTATAAAAAGGTAATGACAATCGATGATAACTCAAGGCAATATAATGGGGAGAGGGATTACAGGTAGAACGCATACCTTTTTGGAGGGCAATGGGAAGCTCAGACTCAAGTGTCAGAGCCGGAGGAGACAGAGTAGTTGGCACTTGAGTGGAGTCACATGGTGGTGGTTGTGATCGAGTACGGTGACTATAAACCTGAAGAAGGGGTGGAGGAGCAGTTGACTGTGGAGCAGGAATCGAGGGTGAAGAAGACACAGTAAGAGGGTCACAGACAATAGGAACATTAAATGTATTAGAAGAGTTGTCAGGATTGGATGGAGTCAAAGGTGAAGATTGACTCTTAAAATAAAGGGAGAACTCATTAAAGGTGACATCTGCAGACACAAAATAACGGTTAAGAAAAGGAGAAAAACATTTGTATCCCCTTTGTGATCTTGTAAACCCTAAGAAAACACACTTATGTGATCTAGAAGAAAGCTTGTCAAGACCAGGATTAAAGTTATGAACAAAACATGTAGACCCGAAAACTCTTAGAGGCAAGGGATGAAGAAGTTTATGAGGGAATAAAATGGAATAAGGTATATTATTCTTTAAAACCGAAGAAAGTGTACGATTAATGAGATAACAGGTAGTAAGAATGGATCACCCCAGAAATATTCAGGAACCTCTCCATGAATTAAAAGAGTGCGAGTGGTTTCAATAAGATGTCTATGTTTACGTTCAGCTACACCATTTTGTTGACGGGTATAAGCATAAGAAGTTTGATGGAGAATGCAGTGAGAAGCCATAAATTGTTTGAAAGAATGAGAAAGATATTCACGGCCATTATCACTACGCAAAATTCTAATAGAAACACCGAACTGAGTTTTAATTTCATTAAAAAAAGATTGAAAGATATGAAATAATTCCGAACGATGTTTCATTAAAAATAACCAAGTGCATCTGGAATAATCATCAATGAAAGTAACAAAGTATTGAAAACCTAAAGTAGATTTAACGCGGCTAGGATCGCAAATGTCAGAGTGAACCAGGCAAAAGGGGACGAAGCATCACGTGTGACACTACGAGGAAAGGAAGTACGACTATGCTTGCCTAATTGACATGACTCACAATCCAAACGAGACAACTTGGACAAGGCAGGGACAAGCTGTTGTAACTTGGTAAGGCTTGGATGACCTAATTGAGCATGAATAAGAGAGGGAGACTCCATAACTGCACCAACGTGTGTAGAGGGACGGAGATGATAAAGACCATAAGACTCATATAATGTGCCAATCACCTGTTTCGAACTCCGGTCCTGTAAACACCTATAATTGTTGGTAAAAGAAACAACACAATCAAGAGAACGAGTTAGGCAACTGATGGACAACAAGTTAAAAGGAGACCCAGGGACATAAAGAACATTATCAATGGTTAAAGAAGGGAAAAGTTTAACAGTGCCAGTGCCAACACCATGAGATGAGACTCTAGAACCATCAGCTAGTGTAACAGAAGGTAAAGAATTAGTAGAGGATAAAGAAGAGAACAAAGATTTGTTACCAATAATATGATCAGTGGCTCCTGAATCAAAGATCCAAGGACCAGGAGCGGCAATGAGAAAAACCTTAAGCTCTAGATACCATGTTGAGAATAAAGAAAATAGGGATCGAGATTAATAGAGAGAGGAACAATTAAAAAGAGTAACTGAATATAAATAGAGTAAATAGAAGATATTGTTTGATATTGTGATTAACAATATCTTAATAATATCAAACAATATCTAACAATTATAATGCATTATTTGACTACATAAGAGTAGAACATGAATATGAAAGTGTATGTTGCTGCTCTTGGTATTGGTAGCCCTTCTATGCTGGTTAATAATATTACATTCCCTCTCATCCTCATTTTTGTTATTCAGATATACATCAACACCAGAAAAAGGAAGAATTTTTAGACGAAGGGAGTTCACAAGGGTCCTCTAGTCATTGGATTTAGTATCAATTTGAAATTATAAATTTTAGTATTAGGGTAGGAGTAAAACGGAAAGACGTAAAGCACTGATTCTGTTATTGGTATGAGTGTATGATACATGTAGACTAAATTTAGCCTAATTAAGGAATTGCAACATAATATGAATTGTACAAATCAAGTGTAATCAAAATTTTCCTAACTATGGATATTAATCTCTTCTAATTATTGTAATTACACTACACGACTGGCTCTTTTGCAGTTGCTTCGCTAGATGCATTAACAAATGGGTTTAGTTCAGTAGCATATTTTGTCTTTGGTCAATATTTTATTATTATCTTTTTATTTTGTTCTGGATAAATGTGTTTTCCTCTGACAGATCTGTGATTGTTTGTTTTCCCAAGAATTAGTAGTACCATTTAAACTTTATCCTGAGATGATGGAGTTTGGTGATTATTTTTCAGGTAACTTCTTATTTTCATTTAGACCCAAAATAGCAGAGGAACTGATTAATTCTGAAAGTTCTCTTTCTTTGGAATGGTCGGATTATATTAAAGGTGGAAAAGCTGTTCGTCTATCAGGAATATTTAATAAATTGAACTACAGAATTCGCAAGGCATTATTTGAAAAATCAGTCAAGTGTTCCTTTAGCACATCATGTTGCACCCTTAAGTCTGGGGGGAAGAGTATTGCGAATATGCATTTTCTCATTCAAACAATTGCTACGGAAATCCCTATTGTACCCGAAAAGTCTGCTGTTGTGTTGAAAAATGATAATCCAACAGTTTCATTGCTAGAAAAGAAAGAAATCTGTCTTCTTCCTACTGTACGGATGACTAATTTATTGCATTCTGAGATAGATGTCATTCTTAGTGAAACAGGTAAAGAAAATGAAAGCATTCACAAATGTATTACTTTTAATTCTGTATTAATGTTTAATGTTAATTATGGTGAAGATCAGTCAAATCTGGTTGGATATGACAAAATTGGGAAGCAGGCAGTTATATCATGTGGTTCAACAGTTGACTTTTATGCCAATCCAGAAGTTATATACTTCACTGTGTCTCTACCTTCTTCCAATTCAAGTTCCAAGCCAGTAAATAGTGGAGACTGTATGAAGAAGTTTCTGAAGCAGAACAATGATGTCCATCATCTGGATATAAATTTGGACTTTGATGGAGGAAAACTTTTTGCAACCTTGAGATTGTACCGTGGAAACAGGGGCATACTGGAGGTTGTTCTGCTAGCCTTTGCTTTCATTCTGTGAATTTATATCCAGTGAAGTGTATATATATAGATTCAGTTAATCTAATTTCTTACGACTCCATCAAGCTGCTTGCAGGTTGTCATTTTTACGTCCTATTCCATTAAGAATGATACAGACTTTCAAATTTTTGTTCTTGAAACTAAAAGGTCTTCTTTATCCAGGTGATTCCCACCCTTTTTGACAAATTAACAGAAAAATTAGAATCATCTATATAAATTCTTGACATATGGTTTTGCTCTCCACGTACAGAATTGAATTAGAGAACTTAAATATGAGTGTTCCTTCAGAGCTAGGTTTATGCTTGCCACCAAAGTCGACTAGTTCATGGTTCTTGAAGTAAGATGAGTTATTATCCTTTGCTTAATGATTTAATATGTAAACAATGCTACCTAGATTTTCCTGTTTTATGACGTTCTTTATTTTTCCAGTGTCTTATTATTCTCTCTGTTTCCAGATCTGAAAGAGTGCTTCTGAAATTGCTGGAGGACCATACATCTGAGGCACTGCTTGACTTTGGTTCTTTATCAGGCCTTGCAGAGATAAGCTTTGAAAAAGAAGAGGGATCTGGAATTAAATCTGTAACAAAGCTTGGAATTTCTATTGGTCCTTCTTTAGGAGAAATTGTTGTGCCATCACAAATGGTGACTTTGGTTCCACGATATGTAATTTGCAATGAATCTGAAGAATGTTTCACTGTTCGCCAATGCTATTTGCAGGTATGCATTATGTATGTATAATGTACCTGTTCATTTATCTCTTTCTCTTCAGTAAGTGATTTAGCTGTCTTCAAGGATGAGGTGGCAGGTGCTATCTCCATTAGCAGCAAACAGCGAATGCCGCTACAGCTGAAGGAAGGATTTAAGAAGATGAGAGAGTTCAGTGTATTTGAGCATTTTATCAGAAAGCACAGAAGTTCCAGTGACAATACCTTGTTTTATGTTCAGATTCAATTAAATGAGGCTGGATTAGGATGGTCTGGGCCAGTTTGCATAGCCTCTCTAGGACATTTTTTCCTGAAATTCAGAAAACAAACTAATGAAGTTACAATATCAGACAACAGAATGACACAATTCGCAGCAGTGCATGTGGTGGAAGAAGGTTCTACACTTGTTTCAAGGTTCTACAAGCCCCCAAATATGAGCCTGCCTTATCGAATTGAGAATTGTTTGCAAAGTCTATCAATAACTTACTATCAAAAGGTGCATAAGATTGATCTGTTTTATATTTTCCCTTCATCATTTGCCTTTTTTCTGATCTCATCATTTGAGAAATTTCCAGGGTTTGTTGGAGCCAGAAGTTCTTGGACCTGCATGCAGTGCTGATTATGTATGGGATGATTTAACCCTTCCTCGAAGATTGGTTATCTGCATCAATGGTTGTCATTTCAACCTTGTTATAGGCTATTTAAGCTAACAATTCTCCGTATAACTAATTTTGGAGTGGTCCTTATGATTGGCAAAGTTAAAACTTAGTAATGCTTTGTAAAAAAAAAAAACCAAAAAAAAAAAATAAAAAATCAAACAAATAA
>Ga0214545_1004834_pt1 | contig 24912 bp, 29 predicted proteins | sample CNSS4metaG_FD_160064 | JGI IMG/M metagenome (GOLD analysis project Ga0214545, IMG submission 160064) | Root nodule microbial communities from cowpea collected in UCLA plant growth center, Los Angeles, California, USA - CNSS4 | ecosystem: Host-associated > Plants > Roots > Nodule | place: USA...
TGTGAAAGGAACCTTCACATCTAGATAGCTTGCTATCTTAATGTCCAGTGGGGATTTCACTTAGCTTTCTTAATCAACTCACACCATATTCAACAATCTTAAAAAGGAACAAGATAATCCTTCATCAAACTGACTCCTTAGAGCGTCAGGATGCAATCCTTACCTTGAATCCTTACCAAGTTATATAGATGGGGCACCACCATGGACACCCACTAATAGGGGTCATGGAATTACGTCTCTATCACTAAAGCACGACCATGAAAATCTCACCTAGAGGCTCCAAGGAATTATGCACTGACACGGACCAAACATATTAAAACAGCCAAATAACATTTCTCATCCAAACATATATATTATCGACCTTTATAGGCAATTCCTCTCGTGTTCCAGGTCAAACCCATCCCAATTCCTCGTAATCCATCCTTGTATGTAGTATTTCAATTCATCTCATCATCATGCCATTTTCATAACCAATCATTCCATATTCATCACATGGCAAGAGTCATTCAAGTTCACCATTCATAACTAATACACCCTCCCACACATGCATAGTCCTTTCCCACATACCATCATATAATAATCAAATTAAATGCAAGCCATACGTTCAAGAAAAGAGAAATCACCAAACCAATACGCAGTCTCGCCCAACTCTTCGCTCAGGCTGAAGGGCCTCCCTCAGGCGAGAAGGACTCTCGCTCAGGCGAGCTCCCTTCGCCTAGTCGAGAGCTCGACACACAAAGCAGTGACCCTTTCCGCATTCTCGCTTAGGCGAGACTCCCCTCGCCTGAGCGAGACGCTCGCTCGCTAAAAACTAAGCTGATCGCCCGAGCGACCCTTTGCCTAGGCGAGACAGGCTCGCTTGGGCGAGATTATCAGATCTTGCCGCTGTTTCCCTATGACAGCCACTCATACCAAACCAAAACCACACACTAAAACACTCCAAGCATTCAGAACACCGTATCAACCAGAGACTCTCAGCACAAGAGCAAAAACAGCAGTAAAACGCAGCACATGAGTGGGTTCTAGCTTCCCTTACTTGGAAATAAGCAAGCACACGACTCCTACACCAAACTAGCAAGCACCGCAGCTCCGAAGTTAGCACAAGGAAAGTAGATTCTCGGGACAGAGGTGAAACTGAATCAATAAAGAAAAAGCTATAGTTTGAAACCAAGACAGCAGAGCTAGAATAGGAAAAATAGTTGGGAGGTTAACTTACTTGAATCGATGAAGTCCTTTTGGCTCAACGGAAGAGAGGATGCGAAACCCTAGCAAAGGTTTGCGGGTGCTTTAGAGAGAAGGTAGAACTGTTTTCTGTGAAGTGAAAGGAGACGAAAGCGTTAGGGCAGACTTAGGGTTTGTTTTCCCTTGGGGCCAGCCCTTAGGTCCCAAAAGTTTGGGGCAACCTTTTTAATTTAGGGCAGAAAAACGAACAAGGAATTTAATGGGCCTTACATTCTCCCCAACAAGAATATTTTCGTCCTCGAAAATGAAAGCTTACTAGGTAAAAAGATGCGGGTGTGATTTCCTCATGTCCTCCTCTAACTCCCAAGTAGAGTCGCCTTTCCTCCGATCCGAGATGACTTTGACAAGGCTGACTGTTTTTCCTCGGCGTTCTTCCACTTTGCTATCCTCTAAAGCGATGGGTGGCACCTCCACCGTAAGATCCTCTCTAATCTGTATATCCTCAACTTCCAACATATGAGACGGGTCGAAAACATATTTCCTCAGCTGTGATACATGAAATACCGGATGAAGATTCACCAATTGAGGGAGCAAGGCTATCTCGTAAGCCACCGACCCTATCCTCCTCGTGATCTGATAGGGACCAAGGAACTTAGGAGAGAGCTTCTTTGAGCGGAGAACCCTTCCCACACCAGTGGTTCGGGTCACCCTCAAGAACACATGATCGCCCATTGCGAACTCAAAAGGCCTTCTCCTACGATCCGCATAGGCCTTCTGCCTACTCTGAGAAGCCTGCATTCTGTTTCTCACCATCCTCACTTTCTTAGTGGTCTGCTTTAACAATTCTGGTCCAACCAACACCGCTTCCCCATCCTAATACCAACATAGAGGAGTCCTACATTTTCTACCATAAAGAGCCTCACATGGCGCCATGCCAATGCTAGCATGAAAACTATTGTTGTAGGTGAACTCTATCAGGGGCAGTACCTCATCCCAAGCACCCAAATGGTCTAGTATGCATGTTCTCAACAAATCCTCTAACGACTGAATCGTCCTCTCAGACTGGCCATCGGTTTGAGGATGATAAGCTGAACTCATGGTCAACTTGGTTCCCAAAGCATCCTGTAAGGTTTGCCAAAACCATGACGTAAACCGGGGATCCCTGTCCGATACAATGCTCAAAGGTACTCCATGCAGTCTTACAATTTCCTTGATGTACAGTTGGGCCAACTTACCCATGGACATCCTGAAGTTCATCGCCAAGAAGTGAGCACTCTTAGTCAATCGGTCCACTATAACCCAAATTGTATCACGCCCCCTAAAAGTCTGTGGCAGATGGGTCACAAAATCCATGGAGATGTTGTCCTATTTCCACATTGGTATCTCCAAGGGTTGTAGATTCCCGTCGGGTCTCTGATGCTCCACCTTCGCCTTCTGACACGTTAAACATGCTGATATGAATTGAGCCACATCTTTCTTCTTTCCTTGCCACCAGAAGGATTCCTTGAGATCCTGGTACATCTTAGTCATGCCAGGATGCAAGCTACGATGACTCTTATGCCCTTCCTCAAGGATTAACCGTTTTACCTCAACATCATCAGGTATACACACTCATCCCTGGAACCTAGTATGCCATTACCACCCAAAGCAAAGTCCCTAGCCTCATTTGACCCAAGTTGTTCTCTAACTCTGTTCAGACTGGCATCCAACAACTACCTCTCTCTAACTGAGGTTAAGAAGTCACTAGATATAGTTAGGGTACTACATGTAATGAACTCAGATCCCAACTCCACCTGTAGCTTCATACCTTAGAATTTCTCTAGGAGCTCCACTTCCTTAATCATGAGGTGTGTAGTACGCACTGTCTTCCTACTCATGGCATCAACCACTACATTCGCCTTCCCCGGATGATATAGTGGTTCAAAATCATAGTCCTTCAGGAACTCCATCCACCTCCTCTGCCTCATGTTCAGCTCCTTCTGATCAAACAGATACTTAAGGCTTTTGTGGTCGCTGAACACGTGAAACTAAGCACCATAGAGATAGTACCTCCAGATCTTCAAGGCAAACATTATGGTCGCCAACTCTAGGTCATGAGTGGGGTAGTTACGCTCATGCACCTTAAGTTGTCTTGAAGCATACGCCACTACCTTCTTCTCTTGCATTAGCACGCAACCCAACCCCAGGTGAGAAACATCACAATAAACTTCGAAGGGTTTTCCAACATCAGGGATGACTAATATAGGGGCACTCATCAATCTCCGTTTAAGCTCCTGAAAACTCTCCTCACACTTGTTTATCCAAGTGAAAGGTTGGTCCTTCTGTGTGAGTTGTGTCAAAGGCGCCACTATCTTGGAGAATCCCTCTATGAATCTCCTATAGTAGCCAGCTAAACCCACGATGCTTCTGATCTCTGTTGCTGACTTGGGACGTTCCCACTTGACCACTGCCTCAACCTTCGTAGGATCCACTACGATGCCCTGAGCAGATATCACGTGTCCTAAAAACTGAACTTCATCCATCCAGAACTTGCACTTGGACAACTTAGCATATAGTTGCTTTTCTCTCAACACACCGAGCACTAACCTCAAGTGTTATGCATGCTCCTCCTAAGTCTTGGAATAGATAAGGATGTCATCTATGAAGACTACGACAAATTTGTCCAAGAAGGACCGGAAGATCCTGTTCATGTAGTCCATGAACACCGTCGGAGCATTGGTCACACCAAAAGGCATAACCACATACTCGTAATGTCCATACCGGGACCTGAAAGCTGTTTTCTGCACATCATCAACCTTTACCAAAATCTGGTGATACCCTGACCACAAATCAATCTTCAAGAACACGGGTGACCCATGTAACTGATCCATCAAGTCATCAATTCTTGGAAGTAGATATTTGTTCTTGATTGTTATGTAACTGCCTGTAGTCCACACACAAATGTGAACTCCCAAGGTGAGGTACTGGGTCGGATGAACTACTTCTCCATCAACTCCTCAATCTGTTTCTTGAGTTCCACCAACTCCACCGGAGCCATACGGTGTAGAGCCATTGATATCGAGTCGGTTCCTGGTACTAGATCGATAGAGAACTCCACTTCTCTGTGGGGTGGCAACCCTGGCACCTTGTCCGGAAATACGTCCTCAAACTCATAAACGACCGGTATAACTGACGTCCTCTCCTATTTCTCCACCCTCAGATGTGTGAAGATTATGTAACACTGCACGCACCCCTGTAGTTCCCTTACCATTCCTTGAGATGTTAAGAACTTAGGCTCCTTTGAGTAAGGGAAAAGCAGCTTCTTCTCTCGGCAATCTATAAGAATGCGATTGGCAGAGAGCCAATCCATCCCCAAGATCACCTCTAACTCCTATAGAGGTAGGCAGATCAAATTCACCTTGTACCTACATCCCTCTACCTCTATTGGACATCTAGCACACAAGGACGAAATCCTGACCAAACCAGACGCCGAAGTAGACACCGCAAGCTCACACTACAGCTCGCATACCGAAAGACCCAAGTGTTCCACACAAGCATTTGACACAATGGAGTGTGTCACTCCAGAATCATACAACACACAGCATCTCATCCCACAAATCACACAATAACCCATAACAAGGTTACCTAAGCCTGCAGCCTTTGCTCCCGTCATAACGTAGACTCTGCCCGTCGCCTGAGGCATGTTGCCTCTGTCCCTCCGCTGATACTGGTGGGGAGTCTGAACTGGAGGGCGTGTCACTGCCCTAGCAAGGTTGGGGTAATCCTTCCCAAAGTGGCCTTCCTTGCCATAGTTGTTGCACTGAGGTAACCCTCCATACGCGGGCAGGCGTTCCTCAGATGAGGACCCCCACATATATAGCACTGTACTCGACCCTGCTAGAGAGGGAACCTCTTAGACCCTTGAGGGTGATGGTGAGGTTTGTCATATGGCCTCCTCCGCTCTTCATGCTTGGGTTTGGACCCAGATGGTCCACCAATCCTCTGTAGTTGTTGTGACTGTTGTGGGCGCTGACCTTCCACCTCACGCTTCATCTTCTCCATAACTCTGGCCTTCTCTACCAGAATAGCAAAATCCTTGATGGACAAGGGAGCCACCATCAAGCGGATATCACCGCGGAGGCCATTCTCGAACTTACGACATCTCCACTCCTCATCAAGTGACAGTGTATAGAAGCGGCTGAGGTGCTTGAATCTCTCAACATACTCTGCCACGGTCTTCCCTCCCTGGGTCAACTGGAGGAATTTCACCTCCTTGGCGTACTGGATGCTGTCTAGAAAATACTCAGAGAGGAATCTTTCCCTGAATGCCTCCCATGTCAGCGACTCATCTCTCTCCTCTAGGATGGACTTGATACTGATCCACCAATGCTCCGCCTCCCCCGTGAGCATATACACAGAGAACGCCAGCCTGTTCTCGTGGGGCACATCTTTGCATCATAGATGCGCTCCAAGTCCTTCAGCCATTGGTCTGCAGCATCTAGACTAGTCTTCCCATCAAATTTCATTGGGTGGTGCTTCAAAAAATCTTCTAAACTCCACTCCCTGACTGCAGGTCATGGCTCGGGACCAAAAGTAGGTGCAGCGGTCCTGGTCTCTTCCAGTTGTCGGAGGGCCTCCATATGTTGCCTATGGGCTTCTTCCGCAGCTACCCTAGCAGCTTCCATCTGCTGCATCACCACCTGCTGCTGCTCAAGCGATGTTGCTTATCGCTGCATTGATGCCTCGTACTGCTGCATCATAGTTGTGCTCTGTTGGGTCATAGCAGCTACCGTTGCTTCTATTGCTCGGGAGATATCGGGTGCGTCGCCTTGAGATGATTGGGAGGTCCTACGATGATGTGCCATAGTTCACTGACACATAGAAAATCACTTGGTTAGGCTTGATAAAACAAAACTTTAACTAAACACTCAGAGAAACACAAAGAAAGCTAAGCGAACAATCCAAGTCCACAGACCTAAGGAATGACCGCTCTGATACCATAAATGTAACGTCCCATTTAATCAATAATCCAAATTAAAGGAAACGTCACACGAATAACATAGTAGTGCAGTCTTGGAGCATAAAAGCTACTCCTTACAATATTCAAGGCACACAACGATGCCAAAGAAATACACGATACAATGTTCAATAGTAAATCAATTGAAGTTTAAAGGCGCATGCCAATACATGGGCCATAGCCCAATAACTGATGAAGGATTATCTTGTTCCTTTTTAAGATGATTGAATATGGTGAAGTTGTTTAAGAAAACTTTTTGAAAATTCCCACTAGACATTAAGATAGCATGCTATCTAGATGCGAAGGTTCCTTTCACAAAGCTCAAGAGAAGAAGATGATGGATTGATTCAAAACAAAAAGGAAATGGAAAGCACATAAACCATAGAAAACAAAGAACAATTAAAGGAAGAAGAAAACATAAAATGGAAAGGAAATAAATGGTAAAAATGTGAGAAGCACGCCACTACAAGGCTAGGCTAGAAGCCATGGCGACCTTGAAGATGAGTGGATGTGTGCTGCCACTTGCTATGCAAGATAAGACTTAAAAGTATTCACTCCCAAGGGAGGAAACTCTCACAAATGGTTGAGACACAAGAGTGTTTTTACTTCAAAATGTTCAACCCTTTTACATGTCTAGGAGCACCCCTTATATAGATGAGTTTAGGGGCCTCAAAGCAAATAAAAGATACCTAAGGATGTCTCTACAAAAACCTAACCCTAGCTTCTAGAAACTAGGTCAAATAAGGTTACAAAAAATGAGAGACAAAAGAGCTAACTATGGTGTGTGCAAGGCTAATTTTGTTCTAGCACAAAAAGAGACAAAGAATGTGTCTCATATGTCTCTAAAAATTGGCCCCAAAGTGTGCTAAAAACAAAGGAGACCAAAGGTACATAGGTACACTTATTTTATGCCTTTTACTTTATGCTTTATGCCTTTGCTTTACCCTCTCCTCCACATCATTTATGCTCCCCAATCACCATGCGCCACCTAGCGTTGCTTTCTTACTCCTAATTAACCTACAAAGCAAATAAACATAGATTAGCATGTTGGTTTAAGTCAAGTCAACTATAGTCAACAAGTCAAACCTAGTAAATGGTCAACAAGTCAACTAAAGTTGATTTAACTAAGTCAACTTTGGGAATCAAAAATAACAAACACAAATGAAAGGGATGAAGGATTAATGAACTTCCTTTCTAAACATGCTTAGTCTTTTTAAGCATGTGCCTCCATCCTTGGTTGGGGTCAATCCTTCATCCCAAAAGCCCAACACAGTAGCATCCAACCCAGGTGGGCTACGCAGCGGAACCATCACCTCCCTGTTAACCACGGGTGTTCCTCGCATCTGCTCACATCAACAAGTTGATGATCATCGCAAAAGAGAGTACCACACAGCAGAACACACAACAAAAAAAAATGGTAAGCTAGAGCCAAAAGCAGTTTTATCATGCAATCACATATACTATCATAGTCAACTATACATACGTCACCCAAACATGTTATGACCTTCCGAACAATACACTAAGACTCGACTCGACTCATCCGAAGACATATAACCTGGTCGGATTCAGTGGATGCTTGCACTTGTGGTGGATACCTCTGCTTACCCCCGAGCTGCTCACCCCCGAGCTATGTGTTACAAGTGTTACAATGAATCAATTCCCTCACACACAAGGTTAGGCCTTAATGAGTTTCAGGCCTCCTGCTACTCTCACCACAGGAGTCAGTCCACTCTAAGTGACACTAACTGACTCCTTAGAGCGTCAGGATGCAATCCTTACCTTGAATCCTTACCAAGTTATATAGATGGGGCACCACCATGGACACTCACTAACAGGGGCCATGGAATTACGTCCCGACCACTGAAGCACGTCCCTGAAAGTCTCACCTAGAGGCTCCAAGGAATTACGCACTGACACGGACCAAACATATTCAAGCAGCCAAATAACATTTCTCATACAGACATATATATTATCGACCTTTATAGCCAATTCCTCTCGTGTTCCAGGTCAAACCCATCCCAATTCCTCGTAATCCATCCTTGTATGTAGTATTTCAATTCATCTCATCATCATGCCATTTTCATAACCAATCATTCCATATTCATCACATGGCAAGAGTCATTCAAGTTCACCATTCATAACTCATACACCCTCCCACACATGCATAGTCCTTTCGCTCACACCATCATATAATAATCAAATTAAATGCAAGCCATACGTTCAAGAATAGAGAAATCGCCAAACCAATACGCAGTCTCGCCCAGCTCTTCGCTCATGTTGAAGGGCCTCGCTCAGGCGAGAAGGACTCTTGCTCAAGTAAGCTCCTATCGCTTAGGCGAGAGCTCGACATACAAAATAGTGACCCTTTGCGCATTCTCGCTTAGGCGAGACTCCCCTCGCCTGAGCGAGACACTCGCTCGCTCAAAACTGAGCAGGTCGCCCGAGCGACCCATCGTGGAAAAAGGTCTGAGCGCGCCTCTGCTCATCTCGCCTAGGCGAGACAGGCTCGCTTGGGCGAGATTATCAAATCTCGCCGCTGTTTCCCTACGACAGCCACTCATACCAAACCAAAGCCACACAGTAAAACACCCCAAGCATTCAGAACACCGTATCATCCAGAGACTCTCAGCAGAAGAGCAAAAACAACAGTAAAATGTAGTACATGAATGGGTTCTAGCTTCCCTTACTTGGAAAGAAGCTAGCACACGACTCCTACACGGAACTAGCGAGCACCACAACTCCGAAGTTAGCATAGGGACGGTAGATTTGCGGGACAGAGGTGAAACTAAATCAATAAAGAAAAGCTTCAGTTTGAAACCAAGACAGCAGAGCTAGAATAGGGGAAAAATAGTTGGGAGGTTAACTTACTCGAATTGATGAAGTCCTTTTTGCTCAAGGAAAGAGAGGATGTGAAACCCTAGCAGAGGTTTGCGGCTGCTCTAGAAAGAAGGGAGAACTGTTTTCTGTGAAGTGAAAGGAAACGAAAGCGTTAGGGCAGACTTAAGGTCTGTTTTCCCTTTGGGCCAGCCTTTAGGCCCAAAAGTTTGGGGCAGCCTTTTTAATTTAGGGCAGAAAAATGAACAAGGAATTTAATGGGCCTTACATTATGCGGGTACCCATCTAATTTTTTCATATCCGCCGGTATCCACGGGTACCTACGGATATTTAAAAAAATTATTTGAAAAACAAACATTTAATCATAAATTCAAATAAAATAAAATAAAATACATCACTGATATAAATTTTAAATAAAGTTCAAATAAACTCAAATTCATACAAGTTCAAATAATTATAAACGTAAATATAAAATGACGTTCAACACAATGAAAATCCTTTAATTAGTGCTTTGATCAACAAGTCCACTTTCTCCAATTGATTCTTGAAAAATAAACAAAATAAACAAATAATAAACCTCGACTGCCACGTGCCAAGTATTCTTATTTTGATTCCATCATTTGACAACAAGCATACCATAAACGTCACTGTCTATATAGGGTTTGATGTATATGTCTAATTTCAAAGAAAGGAAAGAGAAGAATGTCAAGGGGCGTACCTGCAAGAAGACAACGTACCAATACTTGAAACTGGAAGAATGAAGACAGAAGACAATATGGTGCAGCTTAAAAAAATTAGGTTAGAATGTTTTTTACTAATATATATATAAGGATATTTTTGTGATTTAAAGTTTAACGGGTACGAATATCCACGGGTACGGATACTATGATAACCGTACCCACCCCGTTAACATGCGGGTATAAAAAATATTCGTACCCGCATGTAGCGGGTATCCATTTTTAATATTCGTTTCCTACCCGTTGCGGGTTTTATCCGCTGATACTCGTGGGTACGAATTTTTTTAACATCCCTATATTTGTGTGTGTGTGTGTGTGTGTGTGTATATATATATATATATATTGTTATAGATTATTATTATAGTTAGACACATGTTTTACTTTCATTTACTATGGGATCATATCTCAATTACTTGCACTTTTTATTTGTTTTATTGTTTATTTTATCTCTATACATGTGTAATTATTTGATTAAAAAAAATAGTTACTAAAATTAGTAAAATGATAAAACTCACAAATTATTTTTTATTATGAATAATTATTTAAATTTAACAATTAATAATTAAGAGGATAAAATTGTAAAAATAAGAAAGGGCATAAAAAATGTGTATCTCTTTATTATTAGTAGGTTTAATCACACAGAAGGTCCCTGTTTTCGTTACAAAATCTCAATTGGGTCCTCAACTTCAAAGTTATCTCAATTGGGTCCTTTTTTTGAATTTTTTTTCCAATTTGGTCCTTTCTGTTAGGTCATCATTGACGACGTTAAGTGTATGCTGCTCGTGCGACAGGAACGTGCCTGATTGAAGCTTCAATGGTGGAGGCTCTTGCTTGGAAGTGCAAGTCGACGACGACTATCATGGTGGTTGTTCCCGAAACTGGATCTGCATTTTGGAGTGCTGCACTGATGTTTCACGAAGCTACATCCATGGTTCGAAGGCAGCGTCATGGTCGTAGGTTTCTTGTGGTCCTCTCTCCTCTGGCGTCATGGTCTGACGTGAACGCGGTGTTGCTCGATGTGTGCTCGTGAGGAAGAAACTCTGGCAACGTGATTGGCTTGTGCGAAGATGATGGTACTAGTGTTGCACTATGAACGTGGACGGCGTCGCTGTTGCGTTATTCTTCTTCTTCTCCGGCGACGTGGCTGCGACTCACAAGTGCCACTGCTTTAGATGGTGTGTCGCGTTCTCTCGTGCAATTGTGGTCCAGTGACATGGTTGACAGCATGGAGATGGAGGCTAGGGTTTGGGAGGTGAAGATGAAATGATGTGGCAACATGCTATTAGCTCAGATGTTTAGTGGTAGATATATGACATGTGGCAACATATTGATGGAGGCGTGGTTCGGGATCGTCATAGGGATTTCAAAGTAGTTGATGGAATCATGCCCAAGACCTTCAAAGAGATCTCATATTAGCCTTAGATCGTAAAATAGGAACTCTTTTATAATTTTTGTAATGTTTTTGTTTGGGCTTTATCGGACCTTTAGTTGTGTAACGCCTTTTGGTGTTTTGGCCCATAGTATATAAGCCCTTGTGAGACACATTTGTATTCAGATTTGAGTTTTGTGAAACTGTGAGTTTTCTCTCAAGTCTCAAGGTTCTCCTTAGAACCACCGATCCTTATCTTTGAATCTCTGATTCAAAGTGGCGGATCTTCCTCACTTATCTTGGAATCTCGTCCAAGTGGCGTGAATTCCTCCTGTTCCGAAAACCTCTAAATCGACGTCCTCCATTTTCCCCATTCGTTTTAGGGTTCATACCCATTTTCATTCTAGACGAAATTCACCCCCAAATCCGAGACAATCCTTCATCACATATGGTTGGACATATTTGAAAATTGAGGATTGCCACATGGCATGATCTGAGTGCCTCTTATTAATTAGTGGAAAGAGGGGTGAAAATTGACAAAGGCGTTGAAGTAGGTTTCCTGTAGCCCATTTGGAAAGAGGGGAGTGTATATGTAATTTAAGGGGTGCAGAAGTGATTTTTTCAAAACTTGCTAATTTCAACCTTATTTAAAGGTGGTTTGTAACTTCAATCAATTTATTTTTCCACCTTAAATGAGCTTAGTCTTAACTTTAGCTGCATTAACAAACGTTAAAATATCAAAAAATAATTTATGCAACTAAAATCACTTTTTAAGACATTTTTATCACACAAGTTCAAATAGCCTAATTATCAGAACTGTCCATGAAATCACTCTTTAAGCACACAAATTCAATTAAATACCCAAAATTAAACATTAAATGAGGGCAACAATACACATTCATCAAGGGCAATCTAACTGGACCCATTCTTACGCACCACAACACGTACACTCACACCGACAACACTCGCCAACCCGAGCAACAACTCAAGAGTTCCTCGTGTTCATCCCCCATCCCGAGCCACAACTCAAGGAATGCCACGTGTTTAACCCCTATCCCGAGCCATAACTCAAGGGATATGTTCCGAGCCACAACTCAAGGAACACCAGTAAGCTGACCTTCGATATATCATCAAAGCCTTGTAAACCACGCCCTTCCAATTGCTTTTCTAGACGGCTAGGGTTTTTTGCTTCTTCCCATCCATGTCAAAAATAATTTTAGGAAAAAGGAACCTTATTTCACATAAGCCAAGGTTTAAACATACAACCACACCATTGTCAAGTTAATGCACAACCATTCAAGCAATTCATGATTCGTGATAATTCCTATACATATAGGAATTTATAATCACTCATCATGATTAGGCATATCATTAAAATTAATAAACTATTAAAATAACATACAAAGGCATAAACTGGACTTGAACCCATGTCCATTCAATATAATCAAGTACTCTCAACCACTTGAGCTAATACATTTTAACATCATAAACCCCAACATTAAATGACAAAGTTTCCCACTACCCGCATTTATTAAATAATTATTTACTTAATTATTTAAATTTCTCGAGTCTTACATACTCAACCTATTTGGACAAAGAAAATCCATTATCCAGGACCTTAAATACCTATCATACACACTAACAATATATAATTGATTATCATCTAATTTTGACACCACAAAAATTATCACCTACATGTTTCAGAAGCCCCAAAATTTTCTTAAACTCAATAACCACCGAAACAATATTGTTCCATAAAAAAAACATCATTTTTTTTATATAAACTAAAGTTTCACTGCTGCAACTTGTCACTATATGTTTCTACCCCAATTAAGCTATCCCTCAATTATTATTACCTAAACTCAATCCACCAATCATAATTTCTAAAAACATAGTCGCACCACCAACCACCATTTCCAAAACTCTTTAAACCTCACATACTACATTGAACTTGCAATTATGAATAAAAAAAAAAAAACAAAGTTGCACTTACTGCTACTAAACCAAAACTTCAACTTTAATCCAAAATAAAACCAAAAATCAAAATTCACTTATACTATATGTCTATTATATAATATGTCTCCATTACCAACAAAAATCAATCATCATTCCTAACATCACATCACATCACATTACCATACTTTAATAACCAAAAGGAAACCAACCCAACATTTGCTACCAATTAACAAAATATTATAGGTATAACATCTACGTAATCATTTTGAAATTTTATTATACTCACTGCACTAGGATTGGCATCGTAAAAAAAAATAAAACCACAATACCCCTCCAAGTCAACACCAAGAATTTAATAATCTTAAAATCTTGAGATATATTAAATCAAAGAAACAAAAAAAAATGTTAAAAGCCTCTTACACTTCAACAAGAATACACCCATGAATCCAATAGAACACTTTGTTAAATTCATTGAACACCAACCCGTCAAAATCCCCATATTTTACTTAGTCAAACATATCTAGGCATTACAAGATAAAAATACAATCACATATTCACATAGACTGTACCAAGTTAGCTCCCCTTACTTGGAAATCTCGCTCTAATTGTTCTTCTAGCGTTCTTTTTTGCACCAAACTTGTCCTACCTTTGGCCTCTACCCTTGGGCATTGCTTCCAGCCTTCTAACTAAGGCTAAAAATAAAATATTATAATTCTTTTTTTATCCAAGATTTGAACTCTCATCCACCTGATTACCAAGCAAATGCATAACCAACAAGCCAATTTGTGTTTCTTGATAATTCTTATGCATTTAGGATTATATTATCAGACCCTATGGTCAAGCATATTATTAAAATAATAAAATCATTAAATTAACACCCTAATGGTACACACAAGTTTTAAACCCAAGTCCTTTCATAATAAAGACATATTCTCAACCACTTGAGCTAGTATTATTCATTGTCTTCTCTCTCCACATTAATTAACTTAGGGATTCCCGCCCTTGCATTTACTAAATAAATATTTATTTATTTAATTTTCCTAGGTCTTACAACATTTATTAAATAAATATTTATTTATTTATTTTATTTTCCCGGGTCTTACACAAATGTTTCCACCGAGACTTATGGTTCGTGAAGGTCCAAATAGATCCAGTTGAAATATAGTTTTTAGGTTTAAAAGAGACTTTGGTTTACTTTCCCTTTTGGAAAACTTCACATACTTTTTCCTTCTCAAACTTGAGTTTTTGGTAAACCTTCAACCAGCTATTTTCTATTTAATCGATTCAAATGCTACATGTGAATATGACAAAACTTTCTATGCCGTAACCATGTATCCTCCTTTTTTGAAAGAAAACACTTATATGTTATTTTATACATGATGTAGATTGTAACATTCCGGCAAGATATTATGACTTTTTAATAAAATAAAATAGAGACATAAAATTTACATCATTTATTGTGTCTCAATTCCCAAAACATGGGGAATTTAAAATCATTATTACATAATAAACTCAACTCCAAATTCAACATTCTTAAACCTCAATAAATTTACTAAATCGGTCTCATAATGGTTTACAACTTTATTCAAAACCACAAAACGATAAAAACTCAAATAAAACTGTTTCCCATGAGTTTCCTCATTTCGCTGCTAAGCCTCACCATAACCACTTGCAACAACATCTGCTCCCGTGTACCGCGTACATGATCATCGCCAACCACAAGTAGATAGTGTGAGCTTACAATTACATAAACATAAATATATATATATATATATATATATATATATATATATATATATATAATAAACCATACAAGTACGCCAAAGTAATTCCTATCATTTGATTCCACACCATATGGCCACCACCATGTTACCTCAAGATGTTTAAGGTATAACCTAAAGCCTTGTAGACCACACACATTCAAATTAAGCAAAACATAGTTTATGCCTCTGCTATATCGCTTGGCGCTGTTCTTAAGTCGCCAGGCGTAACACACTTCCAGACTACCTGGCGGGGGACACGTACCGCCGGGCCCCAAGCACCTCTACACCCACTGCCTCTGCAACTATCGCTTGGTGGGACGTCCCTCACCACTAGGCGCCTTGTGTCATGAAGACTCTCTGGAACAATGGCTATCGCCTGGTGGGTCGTACCCCGCCGCCAGGCGCCACACTGGTACAACGAACTGTACTGGTTTTGCAGCACCTCATCCAATTGATAACCCTCAGTCACGTAATTGCACACCTCTAGAGTATCAATTCTCTTACTAGTTATCTTATTACCAATGTTCCTACACCCATATAGGTTCCCAATCCAAGTATACCAATAAGTTGATTTACTTAAGATCAATCTGACTTACCCATATTTCACCTCATGCAACTCATATCAACTATAACTAAGACTTACCATTTCCTGACAGGGTCCAAAATAGTCCATCTTTGACACCGCCACAGCCATATTCCCCTGCCTTATCATTTAATATGCCATATGTTCGTCTATGCACCAATTGGTCGAATTACTTTAAGTCAACTCTCAAAACTGACTAGTTATGCTTATGATGAACCTATACCAACCACTGCAATATTTTATACTTTAGCCACAATACCATTACAATACAGATTTCATATCCATTCTTTAGCTCTCATCTCATTTCATTAATCACTCACTCTTCCTAATACCATAGCCAACATATTTCAATTATACTTTTACATACCACCAATTGACCCTCACTCAATTTCCCCTCGCTGCCAACTCATCTGCACCCTCCACTGTTCTGCACCTGTCTCCTGGCAGCCATCCAAGTGTCGCCAAGCGGTGCATAGAATCTTGGAGATTTTCCAAAAATTTCTGCACCTGTGAAACCCCAATATTTCTCATTTTTCCTTTCCTTGCAGATTTCTACCAATTCTCACGTGATTTCACTTATAATTATAAGAGTTCACAGCCTAAATACCTCCATTAATATTTCCTAGTGCCATTCAACCACCAATTATTCTCATGACATCAAAACCCCAAATTTCCAACCCTAAATTAATGTTCATAGCAATTTCATCAAATTAACTCCAATGGACAGCATAATTTCCTAATTTATAGCATCCAATAATCAATTCACCATTAATGCTCTATTCCTTCTCGTTCAGAATCCACCTAGAACACATAAAACATCAAAATCGAGTCAATTTGACTCGCATCACTTGGCAGGGTGTTCATCACCGCCAGGCAGTTCATGCCAAAAACCCAGAACTAGGTTGATCAGATATGTGTCGCTTGGCGTTAAGGATCATACCGTCAGGCGGTTCCTCTTCAGGAAACCCAGAATTACTCAGAAATACATGTGTCGCCTAACAGCAGTTCATCGCCCGCCAGGCGGTTTCTGAAAAAATTCCAAAAACTCAAAATTCAAGCAAGACAAGGAATATTCATGCACAATCATACGATATAACAAGCATTTGAATTTAAAAATACAAGACCACGAGTTATAGCTCCCCTAACCTGGATATCCTTGCTTAAGAGACAATGCTAGAGTTCTTTTGTGATCTTCATTTCCCTTTGCCTCTCCAACCAATAGCTCTACAACTCTTCCTCAATGCAGCATGAACACTCTGGATACCTTCTACCCACAACTCTAACGAAATGCAGTGTTTCTCTCTACTCCAAGTCCTTTCTCTTCCACAATTAATACCCAATAATTACCCCTTTACTCACCAAAACGAAAATTAATTAGCAAGGTGCTTAATGGTTGTTCAATGACCATAATTCAGTGGTTTTGCAACCTTCCTTTCTGCCTATCTAAGGTGGCTAGGGTTTATCTGCCATTTCACATTCATGCCAAAAGAAATTTTAGGCAAAAAGAAAGTTTAGTTTGGATTCACCAAGCTTCAAACCCATAACCATGCCAATGTCAAATCACTGCACAACCATTCAACCAATTCATGTTTCGTAATAATTCCTATAATTCTAAGATTATATTATCACCCATCATGATCCAGCATATTATTAAAATAATAATAAGTTAAATATCACATATATGGCATACATAGGACTCGAACCCAAATTCTCTCAACATAACTAAGTACTTTCAACCACTTGAGCTATTACTTTTCCACGTCACATTAATCAACATTAAATGCCATAAAGGCTCCCACTACTCGTATTTTGTTATTTAAAATTAAATTTCGTGGATATTACACAGATCAAGCAAGTAAATGTTATTGACTCTTTTCCCTACCAACACTATGCTACCACATGCATCAAAGATTAGACAATGACTAGGTTCAAAAACAACTTTAAATTCTTTATCACAAAGTTGGTTTATACTTATCTAGTTTTGCTTCAATCCTTCAATTAGGAGCACATTTGTTATATTGAATGAGGATCCATTGCTTATGATTCCATTTCCAAGTATTTTTCCTCTCCATAAGTCATGAAACATTGATCCTTCAAGTGCAACTTTTCAAATTTGGTTTTGTCACTTGTCATGTGCCTTGAACACCCATTATCAAGGTACCACAAGTCATCCTTGTCACATTTTATTACTTGGCTTGATGATGATAACTCATATCCAGCCATGAGACACAAGTTTGCTTATTCACTTTCATCTTGTGATGAGCTACTTGATGAATCATCATTATCTTTCCAACCTAAGTAGGCACGTCTTTCCTTGGGCTTCTTCTCTTTTTTCTTATCAACACTTTTCACTTTTTCTTTGTTAATGTTTGGACATTTAATTTTTATATGTCCTTGCTTGCCACATAATGTTAACAAGAGAAACTAGGAGTGTTATTTGAATCATTTTATTTGGAATTATAGCTTTCTTGATTACCTTTATTACGTTTCCTTTAGAGATAACCTTTTAACCAGTAGATTCAAGTTCTCATTATCACTTGATTCAACCACCTCTTCCTTGGTTTCATCACTCTTTTTGGTGTTAGTCTTCAAGGTTATGTTCTCCACCTTTTTAACACTTGACTCTTACCCATTTAGCTTATGCATCTGAATCACATGCTCTCTTACCTTACCAAACAATGCAAAAATAATTATAGTAGATAGATCCTTTGATTCTGAGATGGTCGTGACCTTAGGTTGCAAACTCCTATCAACATACTTTAGCACTTTGATGTTTAGCTCTTCTTTGTCAAAATATTTTGCTGAGCCTATAAGGTGGCTGACAATATTTTTGAATCTCTTTTGTACTTCCGTAATTGATTCATCTGTATCAAAGCATTGTTCCTAGCTCTCTTCACATCATTTGTCCCCTCATGTGTGACTTCAAGTACAACCCACATATTTCTTTTGCACTTTTGCATTAAGAGACTCTAAAAAATTCATTCATGTTCAATGAGGAGGTTAGAATGTTCTTTATTGTACATTTATATTGGGCAAGCTTCCTTTCTTCCTCTGTCCATTGATTCCATGGCTTACACTCCTTTATCATCATATTAAGAATGTATGGTTTATAATTGCATCCCAAATTTCTTGGTCAATTAATTCAATGAAAATTTTTGTATGTATTTTCCAAAATTGATAGTTTATACTACTAAACATAAGAGGCCTATGTATAGAAGCACCTTCAACCAAAGGAAGTTTGTTTTCGTCCATTTTTCAAAAAATAGTTTTGGATCACACTTGAATACCTTTCAAAAAACCGCTTTGATACCAATTGTAAGTTTAAAAGGACTTTATTAGCAAAAAAGAGGTAGTTGAATTGGCTGAGCACTTAAAAATATGCTCAAATTAAAACTTGTAAAAAGTCTTTATGTTTGAATCCAATTGGCCAACAAATCACATGTTTATTGTTGTAAGGCCACACATTTTAGTTGATGGAAAAACAAAATAACAGATGAATTTGTTCATACAGTATGATTCAATAGATTGAAATATAAAATCAACATAATCATATTCAGGGAAGTTCGATAGAAAAATGCAAATCACCAAACTCACTCGAACAACATGCTTTAGCATACAAGATTGATTACAATTAATATATCAAACATAGTTGCACTAGCAAATTACATGACAACATACAAAGAATGTGTCCTTCAATGCTTGAACACAAAAAAAAGACCTCGCTCAAAGATCTAAAGATCTTCAATCACAAGCAACACTATGTGTAATCCAGAGAGAGATGGTTTTCGAAATTCGTTTCACTATTTTCGCACTCAGAAATCTCAAGTGTTACTTCACTCTTTGAAAAACCAGTTAATATAGCTTGGTGATGAGTGTGTATTTTTTTCCTCATTTAATGTTTAATTCTGGGTATTTAATTGAATTTGTGTGCTTAAAGAGTGATTTAATTAATAATTATGATAGTAAGGGTTGTTTGAGCTTGTGTGGTAAAAATGTGTTAAAAAGTGATTTTTAGCTGCATAAATTATTTTTGGATATTTTAACGTTTGTTGATGTAGCTAAAGTTAAGATTAAGCTCATTCAAGGTGGGAAAATAAATTGAGTGAAGTTACATAACACGTTTAAATAAGGCTAAAATCAGCAAGTTCTGGAAAAATCACTTTTGCATCCCATACATTACTTATACACTCCCCTCTTTCCAAATTTGCTACAGAAAACCTACTTCTACACCCCTGCCTTTGTCTATTTTCACCCCTTCTTCCACTAATAAACTAAGATGCACTCAGATCATGCCATGTGGTAATCCTCCACTTATTAAACTAACCAATTAGAGAACCACCACGAGACTTTCATCGTTCTCGCAACTGCTGCCTTCAACCATCGAACCACCATGAGCAAGCTGCCCGTAGAACGAACCAGAACCTCCACTGCAGCGCCATCAACGATGGTCACCTTGCTGGAAACGGAGAGCACAACAACCACCCAAGCTTCATCCACGCACCTTCAAGCAGCCACCACGAAGAAACCTTAATTCTGGAGAGAGAAAATGCACTGCCACGTGTTAATCCCTCATTAGACAGTCAAAGGGTCAAATCTGGTCAAACATTGTATATTCTGGTCAAAGTTGGTCAAAGACTGATCAAACAAGAAGGGTTTAAGTGCAAATATTCATCTTTTTGGATTTTTCAGCAAATTTGGACTATAGGATTGAAAATGGCTTATTGAGAAAATTAATGCAAATATTATTTGGTAATAATTTATCAAATATTTTTAAATAATTAATTTATTTAATTATATCATAAATTATTAACCAACTATATCTGTCAAATATTTTTAAAACTAACTATCCCTCCAAATATTTTTAAATATTTATCTTTATCTTTATTTTAAAGATATTTGAGAGATTTTAGCAACCAAAAAGCCAAGTCCAAGTCCTATTTAAAGAGACAAAGGGAGAAGTAGAAGAAACAAGCTCAACAGTTCAGAATTTAGGAACACGTAAGGGGGCCTAATTTCTTTCTCTCTCATTTCCTCTTCTATTTTTATTTTATTTTATGTTTCATGGAGTGTTAAACTTCTTGAGTTGATTCTATTGTAATTTCATTATGGATTCTGAGGTTATAATGAAATAATTTCTTTGTTCTTTTTATTATTGTTGAGATTTTCATTCATCTATGTCTTTTATCTTTGAATCACGTAAAAATTAATGATTTTAATTATATATGCATGTTGATCATGAGTTCAAGGGTTTTTAAATTTAATTGAGACTTTATATTTTTATTATTTTATTTGACTAACTCTTTGTATAGCTTTTATAAGAACTAATTTGTTAGAAATCAATTCCGTGTTTGTTGGGAGACGACCTTTGGTTACTTTACCCTTTCTATTTTGTTGACTACTTTCTTAACAATACTGAATTTGTTATAGATAAGTAGTATTAGTTTGATCGCGTCAACGACAGCGTTATCACTTGGTCATAAGTTAATTCAAGAGGTTGATTTGTCCATATAATCTGTTGATTTCACTTTACTTAAGTGAGATCAATTGATTGAATAACAATTCAATTGATTGAATATATTCATACCAGAACTATATGCAGCAATCCTTTTAACCTGTTAAAACCCCTTTTAACATATTGAAAAGGACAAACACAAGATAAAAGACATCTACACTATGTCATATAGTCTACAAATAAAATTCAAACTTCATAGAGATCTTCATGTTAGCTCCAGATTCAACAGACCCCAAGCTTGATCATCAACGAATCTCAAGCTTGATCATCAACGAATCTCATCAATTCTTCATCAATCACACATGATCTCATGCACATGCTTAATCAAATTCCTGCACTACGGTCACTTGTGCTAACACACCAAATACTTAACAAGAAGGAAATGAAGTGCAAAACAATCAACAAGAGCAACAACATGATGAAGAACAACTTGATTCAGCTCATAGGTATACTTATTATTAGTGTAAGAGAACTTTAGACTGATATTACATTGATAACTTTTGTTGTATATGATTAAATGATTGGATGTAGGCAAATTAGTCTTACCTTCGGATTTTTGTGTTAGCTATAAATTTTTACAGCAACCATTTCTTTTTAGTGAAAGTTGTAAATTTAACCTTCAAACTCACAAAAAGTGATTAGGAACATTTTTTTTAGTGAAAGTTGTAAATTTAACCTTCAAACTCACAAAAAGTGATTAGATTAAACTTCGTCGATAACATCTTTAAACATCTTAAATATTATAAAAATAATATCACCAAAATTTTTTTTATTAAAAGAATTTAGTACAAAAATATAAAATTATGAATGAAACTTAGATAAAAGTAACATTTATGTAAATTTTTATTATTATTTTATTATAATAGTAAATATAAATATTAATTAATAATAATATTAAAAAATATGTATATAACATTTATGTAAAGTTGATCTGGGTCATGGTCTACTTTCACTTGCCAATAGCTATGGGATTAACAATTTTGTCATTTAATGAGAAAAAATATAAAGTATTAAGAGCATGTTACAAAAAAGTTTTGGAATTATTCTCACTGCATCGCTTTTTCTTCATCATCACGTTCCATTAAGTTGCTTGCTTTTCCGTGGGAAGACGTGTAGCATTCATAGTGCCGACTTTATACTGTTTCACCAAAACCAAAGCCCAATAATAAGTTCAACGTGTATCTTACGACAGAATAATCAGAAGTTCAAAAATTTGTAAACTGATGTCTCTGATTTTTTATTTTATTTTTTCTCTCAAGAGTAAACGAGACATTTTGTTTCTGCAAGTATGCGCTGTCGATCAAATTCTTGAAAAGGAAAATTATAAAAACATTGTTACAAAACATTTTAATTTTTTCTCGTCATTGTATCCTTTAACATAAAAATAACAAATTATGTCTGATGTATACTAAACAGAACCATTAACTTATATTTTCATATTTTTGTTTCGTCCTTTATATCAAGTAAGTCATAGTGTATTGAGAACTAGTCTCAAAATTTAAAATTAAGTGTACGTTGTTTTTCATTATATCATCATTAATATTATTATTATTATTATTATTATTATTATTATTATTATTATTATTATTATTGTAACGTCACACACAGATAGTACCATAGCACAGCCCTGGGTCTCAAACACAACTCCTATAATTCTAGGCAGATGCCAAAGAAAACTAGATAAAAGTCTAACAAGAGGAAATAGAGTATTAAGGAGTCAAGCAATACATGGGCCCTAGCCCTAACAAAAACCAAAAGAAACATGAAGTCCAGCCCAAAAGACTATGCAGCGGGATCATCTCTCCTCTGTTGATCACGAGTGCCTCTCGCATCTGCTCCTATCAATCAATTGATGATCATCGCAAGAGTAGAAGAACAACATACAGAGCAAATAAACAAGCAAAGGGTAAGCTAGAGCCAAAACCAATTCATCAAAGTAATCAGATACATATTCACAGTCCATTTCACTTACATCACACAAGCATGTTAAGACCTTCCAAACAATACACTAAGACTTGACTCATCCGGATACATATAACCTAGTCGGATTCAGCAGATGCTTCACTAATGCAGTACCCCCTTTTGGCCCCGGTTATTTTCGAGATTCTACCTCGGTTTAAGAACCGAGGCATATTAAAGCGAGGCCAAAAGGCACCCCTTTTGGCCTCGGTCATTACCCGAAGCCATAGATCTCTTTCCTGCCTCGGTTGCAGAGAGACCGAAGCCATAGATTCAATATTTTTTTTAAAAAAAAAAATTCATAGGACCGAACTTCATCTCGCCGGCAGCACCCATCGTGAATCCTTCGCGTAGTCCACCAAGCAGTGACGAGAACTCCATTGTTCAGCCATTGATGTCGCAACAGCAGCGGAAATCGTAACCACCTGCACCACCATTTTATCGCTGCACCTCGCCTCATCTTCCAGCAACACCTGCACTTTCGTGAGCCACCGTGAATGCCAATACTGCACCGCTCACCATGGAAGCGTCTGGAACAATTGCATCAGCCCGCTCTGTTGAAATCCTCTTCCTTGTTTCGATATTTCATGCTAGTGGCCTTTGAAGCGGGAGGGATCCTGAGGGCCATAGTGTTGGTTCTTTTATACCCTTTTGTTTGCATAGTAGGAAGCGAGATGGGGTTGAAGATAATGGTGATGACATGCTTCTTTGGGATGAAAGCATCAAGCTTCAGAGTGGGATGCTCCGTGCTACCAAAATTCTTGTTGGAAGATGTTGGTGCTAAAATGTTTGAGACACTCAAAAAAGGAGGGAAGCAAATGGGTGTAACCAAACTCCCTTGGGTCATGGTGGAAAGCTTCTTGAGAGAATATCTGGAGATCGATTTCGTCGTAGGAAGAGAATTAGGGAAGAAGATGAATAGTGATTGGGGTTCGCGATTTGGGGATTTTAACAGGCTTTATGGCCTCGGTTATTCAAAAAACCGAGGCCTAAAGTGGCTCAATGGCCTCGGTTGAAGGGGACCCGAAGCCAAAGGGGGCGGCGCTGATGAAATTTTTAAATTAGGGTTTCTGGGCAGGGTTATAGGCTTCGGTTCTATTTCAACCGAGGCCTAAAACTGCCCAATATTGCCTCGGTCGAAAAGCAACCGAGGCCAAATGTGTTCTCGCTGGCGCCAATTTTAAAATTTTCATTTCTGGGCTGCTTAATAGGCTTTGGTTCTTAAGGAACCGAGGCCTAAAGCTGCTTATGACACCGGTTGTTTGTAGAACCGAAGCAATATAGGTCGCTAAAATTGCAAAATTGTCACCGCCTCCTTGTAGGCTTCGGTTCTACCATAACCGAGGCCTATAAGGCGAGGTAAAATATCAAATCTGCATTAGTGCTTGCACTTGTGGTGGATACCTCTGCTCACCCCCGAGCTATGTGTTACAAATGTTACAATGAATCAATTTCTCTCACCACAAGGTTAGCCCTTAATGAATTTCAGGCGTCCTGCTACTCTCACCACAGGAGTCAGTCCGCTCTAAGTGAGACTAACTGACTCCTTAGAGTGTCAGGATGCGATCCTTACCTTGAATCCTTACCAAGATATATAGATGGGGCACCACCATGGACACCCACTAACAGGGGCCATGGAATTACGTCCCGACCACTAAAGCACGACCCTAAAGTCCCACCTAGAGACTTTAAGGAATTACGTACTGACTCCATACCAAATATATACAAACAGCCAAGAAATAAATACAGATATCATGCCTAGAAATCCTCACACCCACTTCCGTAACCAACCCTCATTTATCACATGATGAATCAATGCCAACTCGTTATTCACAACCATGCATAAAGTACTTCCTCTCATACCAATACCATGCCACCGGATTACCAACCATCAAGGTCCATTGTTGCTCATGCCAAATTCGTGACCACACACTTATATATATATATATATATATATATATATATATATATATATATATATATATATATATATATATATATATATATATATATATATACA
>Ga0214545_1004835_pt1 | contig 24911 bp, 20 predicted proteins | sample CNSS4metaG_FD_160064 | JGI IMG/M metagenome (GOLD analysis project Ga0214545, IMG submission 160064) | Root nodule microbial communities from cowpea collected in UCLA plant growth center, Los Angeles, California, USA - CNSS4 | ecosystem: Host-associated > Plants > Roots > Nodule | place: USA...
GTTTTCTGTCTTTCATATGCACTAAGACTATCTTTGAGGGTATGCCACCGTTAGATACAATGATGCCATGCGAGTTGCTGCCATCAAGGTCTGTTGACTTCTCTCTCATCCTTTGCGGGGTAGTGAGAGACACCACGGCAAGAGAAGCCACCGCGAGAGAGGCTGCCACGAGAGAGGCCGCCGCAAGAGGCACCACGGCGAGAAAGGCCGCCGGCGCCACTGCAAGAGGTGTTGCAGCAAGAATCGCAGTCGTGAGAGGTGTCATTGTGAGGAACATTTGTCTCTGTGAATGCTACGATTCGGATCGATTCGGAACGATTCATGCGATTCGAAGTCCGAATCGTACGATACGAACACGATACAGGAACAAAAACGATTCGTATCGTGGAGCTGTTGAATCGTTTCGTATCGTACGATTCGTATCGTGAATCGTACGATACTTACTACCATGTTGCTAACCACTACCTCATGTAACCTTTTCAGTAAAGGCAATTAGCTATCTCTTTTGTTGTAAGTAGTTAGCTATAAATACTTCAGTACACTTCCCTTTTTGATAGGTTAATAAAATGAATACCATACGGTTTGTTAAACAGCTTTCTCTTGTTCAGTTGATTTTACATGTGACTCTTCTCTCTTTGTGACATCAATCTCATCAAGGTGTTTATTTTCTGGTATTTGTTGGTGATATCATAATCATTGGGAGCTCTAGTGCTCTAATTCAACAGCTTACTACTAATCTCCATGCAGCTTTTTCTCTCAAACAACTTGGTTCTCTTTATTATTTTCTTGGCCTGGAAATAAAATACTTACCTGATCCTTCTATTGTTATGACTCAAAGTAAATAAATTTGTGACTTGTTTCACAGAACCCATATGGCAGCAGCTCATTCTATTTCTTCTCCTATGGTTTCTAATTGCAAATTATCCAAGTTTGGACCTGATATCTTTTCAGACCCTACTTTATACCATTCAGTGATAGGTACTCTGCAGTATGCTACTCTCACTCAACAAGAAATCAGCTATGTTAACAAAGTCTTGCAATTTGTGGTCTAACCACTGGAGTCTCAATGGGCCATTACCTTAAAGGTATTTTGTTTCATAGACAACATCTTTGACCTGCTTCTCCTGCACAATCTCTGTGCCTTAAATCCTTTTTGTCATGCTGATTGGTCGTCTGATGTTGATGACAGATGCTCTACTTTTAGAGCAACCATCTATCTTAATCCCAATTTAATATCTTGAGGGTCCCCCAAGCATAAAGTTCTTACCCACTCTAGTACTGAGGCTAAATATAGAAGTTTGGCTCAAAATTCTACTGAACTAGCGTGGATTTCTGCTTTGCTCAAAGAGTTGCAAGTTCCATTCACTGCTCCAGTTCTTCTGTAACAATCAAAGTGTTGTGTCTATTTCTCATAATGCAGTGTTTCATAGTCATACGGAACATATGGAGAATGATGTATATTTTTAGGAAAAAGATTTTGGCCAAGCAGCTTTTCATCTATCATATTCCAGCACTGGAGAGATGTGCTGCCCAAGCCTCTCTCTTCATCTCGTTTTACTTTTCTCAGAGGCAAAACTCAATGTAAAGATTTTTTTTGTTCCAGAAAAATCTTCTCCTTGAATTTGAGGGGGGGGTTATTAGAGTATGAAATTAGCTATATTTTGAATGTAAAAAATGTAATTCGTAGTCAGAGTTGTTAGCAATAACAACTACGTCATGTAACCATTTCAGTGAAGGCTGTTTAGCTATCTCTAATGTTGTAGGTAGTTAGCTACAGATACTTGTGTATGATTCTCTTTTCAATAGTTTAATAAAATGAATACCATTCAGTTTGTTATACAGTTCTCTCTTGTTAAGTTCATTTTACACACATACATACATAGAGAGATGCTCACCTTCCAGTAATTCCCTTCCTCGGCAAGGGATTCAAGTGTTGATTGCATGTTCAAAGCCCGTTGAAGTTCAATCAAGGTTGGAAGCATGTCCTATGAATGGAAATAAATGAATTTACCACGGGTATTAAGGCCTTAGTGTAAGCATGTATTACATACCACCCCTACCCCAAAAGAATGGGGGAGCTATGTATCCAAGACTAAACTACTTTACATGCCCAATTGTGAATAACAAGAAATCAATTCTCAGGAAAAATCAAATAAAATCATGAGAAGCATAAAGGCATTACAAAAAACTAATGCTAGTTTGTATACAGAGAGACGGAAATACCACAAGAGCTTGTTTCTTTTTGGAATAAGAATTCACAATCAGATCCCTTGAAACCTCATTCATAGACGATGTCAGATGTCTTCTTCCATTCTGCACAGCATTAAAAACAATGTAGAAAGAGCTACATAAAAAGTAAGTATCAGCTCCTTATGAGTTACGATCTTACCATACAGATGACATTTGCAATTCTTAAGTCTTTTTCCAATTCTCTGACCAAATTCATCCCCTTCACTGGCCAAAAGTAAGTATCAGTTCCTAATTCTAAAAATTCTTTTAAAAAATGAATAAATATAAAACTGATCTAGAATGTTAAGTTGGCAATAGCAGTAAAGTTGCATCAACCAAACTACTCAGTATCTCAATGAATTGAAACAAAAATTATTTAGTATTTAAACTAAAAATAACATTGCATTCTTCCAAAAACACCAAAGAGAAACTTATTTTAATTAGTATAGAGAAATTAATAATTATTTTATAATACTAATTGGACCTATCAATTTGGCCCCACCCACAAGGCTTGACGCTAACTCATGAAAAACATTTACTCAATCCAAACCCAATGAGTTTGGACAGGGTCAGGTCAGGCTTAGGTAAAGTTAGACCAGGCTAGAACCACCATGATGACATGTTGGTCTAGATTGGCCCAAGTTAGGCCAAGTCAAGTTGAGTCTAGGTCAAGGCACACCAGATTGAGTTGGTCGTGCAAAGTCTAGTTCGGGCCAAGTTTGGCTGAGACAAGCCCAACTCAAGTCAGGCCAAGCCAGGTTGGAGCATGTCCGACCAAGTCAGGTCAAGCTTAAGTCAAGTCAAGGTGGTTCAAATCCAAATTAGTATGGACAAAGTTGGGTTGGACCAGTTCAACCTAGATCGAGTCAAGTAGGGACCATTTCAAGCTGGTAAGCCCAAGTCTAGGTTAGGCTGAGTTCAAGTAAGGCCAAGTCATGTCTAGCCTATGTTGTTCTAATTCAAGTTGGGCCCGGTTTTAAACCATGTCAAGTCAAGGTGGGACAGGCCCAACCAAGGTCAGACCCACATCGGGAAAAGTTGAGTTGATCCCAGGTAAATTTGAATCAGGTCAACCCTAGGTTGAGTTGGGTTGGCCCAATCAAGTTGGACCAAGATTAGGCCAAGATAGTCTAGGCCTTCTCAGATCAAGTTGGGTCGGGTCCAAGTCAAATTGGGCCCAATTAGAAAAGGTTAGGTCGAGTTGGGCCTTTTTTTAGTCATGCAAGCTTAGTTTGGGTCTAGCACAAGTTAGGTTTGGTCGAGCTCAAATTAGGTTGGGTTTGGTTAGGCCCACATCAAGTTGAACTCAATTGGATCCAGCCTAGGTCAAGATGGGATTGAATCAAGTCGAACCCAAGTCAAATTTGGGTTGGGCCCAAACGAGCCCATGTTAGGATGCGTTAGGCCCACATCAAGTACTCGATTGGATCCAACACAAGTCAAACACAAATCAAATTTGGTTGGGTCCAAACGAGCCCATTTTAGATTGGGTTAGGCCTAGCCAAAGTCAAATTGAGTTGAATTCAAGTCAAGTTTGGTCAAGTTGGGACAGCTCAAGTAGAGTCGAGGTCCCATTGAGTTGGCTTGAGCCAAGGTTAAGCCAAGCTTTGTCAGGCCAGGTCAAGTTGAGTCTAGGTTTGGAAAGATCGAGTTGAGCCTTAACTCAAGGTGGGTCAAGCTATGCCTAGGCAGGTTAGGTTGGGTTGGGTCCCAACCTTGCAATTAAGTTGTAAATAATAAAAATTAATTAATGATCAATTTACATATTCAAAGGAATAGGACAATTCTAAAAAGTATTTAGGATTTAATTGAAGTTTTATTTTAATGTTGTAGTGGGTCAAACCCACTTTGCCCCAAACTCTAACTCACTTTTGTGAGGGGGCTTTGGTGGCTAGGGCTTTCTTAACCAGCTCATTTAGTGGGTCAATAAAAGAAGACTTATTTTAGGAATGGATTGAGATTAATCCATGAGTCATGGATCAAATTGACAACTCTAATAATAATAGAACAAGTTATACAAATACCCCTATGGTTCTTCAAAATTCACACAATATCCTCACCTTATTAACTTTAGAATAACCCCCTTGTGGATACAAAGTGTACTGTATTTCTTGGGTAACAGGGTGCGTCAGTGCCATATATTAAGGGGTTACTAAAAGGGGGAAAAGGGAGGTATAGTATGAATTTGAAAGAAACCACAAGGGGTGTTAGTGTAATTTTATCATCACAACAATGTAGCCCTGGCAATAAAAAATAGATAACTTTGTAATAAGCAAGGAAAATCTGCGCACAGCAGAAAAAAATTCTAAACAAAATATCTAACATGAATGACCTCGTGCACTAAAACCTGCACAGAAGAGGTATAGCCAATTCTCTCCGTTCACCTCTTCAACTTACCCATTACTTCATGATGCTCCATAACATGGCGAGATAAATGTTCAGCCACTCTATCCAGTTGTACCAATCTAAGGGCAGCCTACATGACAAATTCCAAGACAAATATCTTATATAAGAGTATTTATAGCTTTTAGCAGGGTAATACAAACCTGATTCAATCAACTAACAAAATTCAAACTGTTAAGATAATAATGAGATTTGTTAGAACAACAACGAAAATTAGATTATTTCAATAACTGATAATAATCAGAATCAGCTTTCCATTTAGATAAGTTTACTGAAAGTGATTTTAAGATAATTAATTTTCTTTGGACTCAACGTAAAAATCCGCGTTGACATATGAAAATCAGTGTGTATAAAGTTGAAAAGTAAATAAGAACTGTTAAAAAATAATCACAAGCTATAAATTTTCAGATTTGAAAAAAAATTATTTTATCCAAAATAAAAGTTTCTTTACAAATTTAAGTTATTATCGGAAACATACAGCTTATTCTACAAAACCACACTTTTAAAAGAAAAACAGCTAATTATAAGATTTCTGCTGTCCAAAACATGCTATAAATGGTTAGTAGTTATTGAACGTCATAGCAGTTCCTTGCTATGTAGCACGGACACTGCAACACTTATAATCTATAAAATGTAGGACGTAGTGACACACACACATATATTTATATTGAACGTCATTATGGATTACTGAAACTAACAATGAAGATTTATATTTTCAAAATCATCTATAAAGAAGTTGGTCAAATATAACAATATGAACATACACACTCATACACATACATACATATATAAATGAAACGAGGATCTAATTCATCTAAACATTTCAACCCTTCTTGATCATTATCATTGAAAAGACATTACAATCGAGATTCATCTAAAGATAAATTAACAATTTCAAAGAATTCCACATTATATGAAGATATGATACAAGAATAAATAAAAGCATTCCTAAGAATACATATATAACCTAAATATCCCTAATTATATAGGATTTGTTCCTTATTTTTGACTAATTATAATATAAATTTACACAATAAGTTTCTAAATTTTTAACTTATAAGAAAAACCATTGTGCCGGCCCTCATTAACATTGCACCAGAGAGAGACATGTCAGAGACCCAAAACCACGTTTTTTAAATTGGACACTTCAACAGAATATCCAATACATATCAGACATAGGGACATGCCATTGAAGAGGCGTCTCCAACTACCTGACTGCCAAATCACAGCACTCCACTGATGGAATATTGTTTTAGTCCCATTGCTCAATCGTGAAGTAACGGCATTGGAGTTGCTCTTAAGTGCGAGAAATGATAATTTGCAATGAATGTTATGAAACACCTATACTTTAATTTATTTGATGTATTTGTATCAGATAATAATACTCTTTAATACTACACCATACTTATTGGAAAAATACCCAAGCCTTAAAATTATGAAAATTTAATACAACTAAATGAGAAAGATAAGCATGTATAATAATAAAGAAAAGTGGAACCATTGATGAACAAAATGGAAAACTGTTCCCTTCATATATAATATAAAGAAAAGAATGAGATTAATAGAGTTGAAACTCAAAGATAATTCAGATGAAAGCTTCAGTGTATGTATTCACTCAGCAGGAAATGATGTGATGTGTGTGTGTGTGTGTGTGTGTATATAAAGATGTTACAGATGAAAAGATAAAAAGAAGTTAAAGTGAGTACAAAATAGATACAAATAGAGTCAGCTTGTAGAAGCTAGAAATCAGATAACATTGTATTTTCTTTTAGATAGTACTATTTCTATTAGTAAATAATAAGAAGTAATTTATGATGCAATAATTTATAAATTTTTTTTTCAGATTGGTATGATAACCAAGTATGTTCCTAATTTAGATTTGCATAATTGAAACTATATTTTTCTTCGTAATATATCATGTTTTATGAAGGTTATCCATATCAAGATATGAATTTATATGCATTATATCCTATATACTTTTAAATTATTAAATAGTCCCATCAGATACTACTGCATCCAACACACATTTCATATCTGTACATCCTAGAATAGCTGCAAGAGATGACCAACAAAGCTAATGACAATTTTACTTTTAATAAACAAAAAGGAATCTTTAAGAGATAAACTTCATCAGTTACAAGTACAGAAAAATTAAGAGTTTCTACTTTCTTTAAGCTCATAAATAGTACAATGAATGGATACAACTATTTCTCGTTAAGTAGAAGAATGGCTAAGTAGAGGACTGAGAAAATTTTAACTTTAAAGATAACAAAAATAAAAAATATTTTATCTGTTAGCAAGATTGAGACACATGAACCACACCTGTTTTTCAAAATATGTTAGCTCATTCTCATCAGCTGGAACACGCTCTAAAATATGTTTAATTGGATCAAAGTCCTGCATAAAGGCATTCAAAAGAATCCATTCAACTCCACAATTCATGGTGATCAAATATGATTAATACAAACAAAATTTCATTGAAGTTAGTAAGGTACTAATAGCTATAATGAGGCATTTAAGCTCAAAAACTTGCTATAAATACATGCATACCTTGATATCAATTCAAACAGATTTTCTCATTTACATTCCTTTAAGTCTTGAGTTCGTTAGATTAGAGGGCACAAAAAGATAGTTTTTCCTCAGTATATTTTTAGCACAATGTTAATTTTACTGAATTTTTCCTTCTTATTTTTCATACCGGTGATATTGGGCAAGAAATATTTAGATTATAGGAATATTTTTAATAATCAGGAGAAATTTTATACAGCAGTACTATTTTTCATGCTGGGTTTTATTATTGGCCCATTCCTATAATCAGTACAAACATTAAGATATCAAAAATATATAAGTTGTTAATTAGTAGTACACTAAAGAAGAAGCTGTATAAGAAAAAAAAATGAGTAAGAGGAGAAAAGAGTGAAGAAATTGTGTCTCTTCTGAAAATGAGCCAAAATAACAAAACAATAAAAATAAATAAATAAAAACAGAAACATTGATCACTAAGGGTTATGGACTCCCATCACCCAAAGTTCAAGTTCTACATAAATGGATACACAAATATTAATTAAAAAAACCAAGGAACAAGTTCGTATGTATAAAAACTTCCTAATATGAAGAGTTATATTAGTGATCTGTCTAAGGATACAAAACTAATCCTAAATAAAAGTTATGTGCTCTCAACTGTTAGCAACCATCCCAAGGTCTCCTGATACAAGCAATTATTTAGAAACTTACAAAAGATAAAATTTTCTGCCATCTCTCAATAAACATAAACAAACAAAAAGGTTTCTCCTCAGATTGAGCAAAAGAACCTCCATATGAAAATAGTTTCTGTCATTCAACATAAAGGAGGTTGCAAGAAAAATCAGTATGAACTTGAAACAGGAGTGATATAGAAAGTAACACCTCTTCATAGAATTCATCCTCCAGATCCTCCACCACTGGGCCTTGAGGTCTGCTTCCATATATTGAACTCAATTCTTCTGAACTTGATGAAAAACTATATCTCTGATGAGGAGGTAACCCTGCAAGAGCACGAGCTACAGCAGCAGCTGCTGAAGCTCGAGCTGGAACCTGTTCAACAACATTTATAAAACATGAAAATATGACTCAAACTCTTAACTGTACGAATATGACCATAAGGATAACCACAACGAGCCTTCCCTGTTAGGCTCGCTGGTAGGTGGGCTTAGGAGTGAAATTACAAGAGTTATTCACAAAACTTATAGCCCACCAAGTGTGTTTGGTTTGCAGTTGAAAACTACAGTATTCCTGCAATATTAAGGATCGCGGAGAAGACACAACCGCGATCCAAAACCATGGTATTCTCTACAACCATAAACATCTAAACATCTATGGCTTTTCGCAAGTCCACTTACAGTACCAATATTCTTGACAAAACTCGTTTCATGATTTCATTAATTTTCCAAATCAAACTCGCAATCGCTAGTTCTAAGTCTTGATCAGTGTTATTTCGCAACCAAATAGCAGGCGCCGAGCAATGATACATCATCAAATCCAAAACCAGCATAAAATGCATCAAAAGCAACATAGTTAACGCTTCACACTGACTTAGCCACAAACACAGAACACGTTTTAGCAATCCAATTGCACGGCATTATCTAAAACTAAAACCACGCATCTATAGTTTCGAAATTAAAAATCAAATTCAGCATAACGAGTGTAGCAGTGGTGACCACGCAATTCTACACGACAATGATCCAGAGGTGGATTTACCTCGGGACGATCAGGAACGGGAGGGAGCAATCCGATAGATCTCGCGGACCTAACGGAGCTCAAGAATTTTTCTCCAACCTTGGACAAATCCATTGCTCCTCCCTGGGAGAGCAAGAAGAACGGGAGCAAGAAGAAAACCCTAGAGCTCTCGATCCCTCCCTCGCTCAAATCACCATTGAAAATAAACGGATTCCCCAGCACACTTCCAAAGGGAAACAAGTTCGGCTGCATCTCAACTTAAGACGCCGAGATCCACCACTCACAGCCGCGTTTCATAGCGAAACGGCTGCGTTCACCTCTCGGCGAGATCTGAACGTTGTGGCATGAAAATGAGAGTTCGGAACTGGAAAATATGGCGATGGCGTAGTTATTTATTTGCGTTGAAGAGTTTCGGGTCTTGCTTTTACTTCACTGGCCACAGTACAGTGCATGAACGTGATCGTTGCTCCCTCGCTTGGTACGCTCGTTGACGAAAAGTGGATTAGAATTTGGGATCAGACACTGACTTTGCGCGCATCTGGTTTTGTTTGTCGTTGCTTTACCAAAAAAATTAAGTCGCGTGGTATGGGATTTGGGATCAGTACTTGGAAAAGGTTACTTACTTCTTAAATTTACGCTAATCAAGCAACTAAATTAGATCAAACTTGCTTGTGTATATGGAATGTAAGACCCCTAGTAATCAAGTAATTAACAGTTAAATGAGTATAAATAAGATAAAATCTTCACCTTTCTTTCTTACAAACATTAGCCTTTTTTAATAAATAAGATCATTAATACCTTCATCACTCTCTCACCAAAAAAATGTGATTATTGAATTAATTTCTGAAAACAGTGGTAAAGAAAAACTACTGAAATTTAATTTATCTTTATGAATAATCAATATAGTGATAGAAATAATTGGTGGTACCTAATGATTTGGAAGACAGCACTTTTCAACAAAAAAAAAATCATCTCTTTAAATTTTTTAGAGAATTCAGGATTTTGCGATTTTGCCGATCATTAATCGTATGGTTTAAATAATTTGAAGTTTAATGATATTTGTGATAAGTAAAAACTGATTCATTTATTTTGAAAATTTGAAATTATTTGAAATAAAATAAGTTATTTGCACGAGGAAATTAAACAAAAATTAAAATTGAGGAATTTTAAATATTTCAAATAATTAAAAGGATAGAATTTGAAGTTTACTAATTAAAATAATTTCAAATAATTAAAATAAGTAACCTTGTATTTTGATGATGAATTTATATAATTCGATAAATTCAAATGCATAGTATTTAAATTATTTATAAAAAAATTTATTTCAGTTTGTACATAGTTTATTTGGATCGAATAATTGAAATATCTTAAATTTCAATTTTTTTATAATGCAAATTAATTTTCATTTTAAGCCAAATTCAACTATATCTTTAAGTCCGAGTTAAGTTAGCTCAACGTTCAATCCGAGAGTGCTCCTATCGACTTTCGATTCAAGTCAAGTCCGGAAGATTCAACCTCGATCCACTAGGTTTGACCTTTATCTCGAGTTAACTCATCTCAAATTTCAACTAGGGTTGATTGATTTCAACCTTCACATTAGGTTGACTCGTCTTAACCTTCAATGCGAGCCAACTTTGCTCTAACCTCAACACAAGCCAACCCAACTCAATTTGTGGTGTGACCCAATTAGGCTTAACCTTTAACTCGGGCAAACTTGACCCAACCATCGGTCAAGGCTGACTCAGCCAACCTTCAACTCACACCGATGAAACCTAATCATCAGCTCGTGCTAACTCAACCCAACCATCGACCTAGGCTAGCTCAACCTGGCCATTTACCCGGTTTGACAATCGACCCTGCCCGAATCAGATTGGCAATTGACCAATTCTAGCTTAGCCCAACTATCAGCACAAATGAACTTAGATCCACCTTTGGCCCTAACTAACTTAACTCGACCTTTGATTTGGACCGATATGACCATCGACCCAAGTCGAGTCAACATGACCTTCAACCTAGGTTGACTCGGCTCAACCATCAACCTGGATCAACTCGACTTGGGTGATAGTCGGGCCGAGTCAAGTCAACTACTAAGCTGACACAACTTATATTGCTTATCGTCTTAGGGGACTCAGATCGACCTTTGCCCTGAGCCTGGCTCAACCCAACCATCTGCTCGAGCCAAATTGACTTGACCACTAGCCTGGGCCAACTCGGCCTGATTGTCGACTTAGACCGCCTATACCAACTATTGGGTCTGGCTTACTCAGTCTTACCATCGCTTGAGTCGGCTCGGTCTGACCATTGATATAGACAAAATAAAATTGACCATCAGTCTGAGCTAACTCGGTTCGACCATCGGCCCATGCCCACTTAAATCGACCATTGTCTTGGGCTAACTAGGATCGCCCTTCGTCACAACCCAGACATGGATCAGCCTTCATTTTGAGAATTACTCAAGTTGGCCTTCGTTCATGGCCTGACTCAGCCCAAACTTCAACTTAGGTAGACTTAGATCGACCATCAACTTGGGGCGAATTTCAACCTGACTTGTGAAATTCGTAATCGATTAACTCAAAGGTCAAGCTAATTTGGCATAAACTATAGGTCAAATCGATTTGTATGAAGTGAAAGTCGAGCCGATTCAGCCTAAACTTAAGGTATAGTCGGGATAACTCAGGCCAATGGTCGAACTAAGTCAGTCCGACCAAAATCACCCTGAGTCGGACCCGACCCTAGGGGAATATCAATCCAAGTCGATTCGATTTGAAGGTCAAGTAGAGTCGTTCCGAGCCGATGGTCAAGTCAGCACAGGCTGAATATCAATTTTAAGTCAGCTTGGATTGAAGGTCAAGTCGAGTCGATCTAGACCGATGATTCGGTCGAATCGATCCGGGCTAATGATCGAGTCGAGTCAGTCTCGACCGATGGTTGAGCCGAGTCCGAACCCAAGGTTGAACAATATCGATCTAGGCCGAATGTCGAACCGAATGAGCCCGGATTGAATGTCGTGCTGAGTTGACCCAAGTTAGCCCAAGTTGAATGTTGAATTGCGTTGGCTAACGCAAAGTCAAACCGAGTAAACCTTGGTCGAAGGTCGGTCCAAGCCGACCCCAACCAAAGTTTAAGGAAAGTTGTTCTCTGTGGAATGCCGAACCTAGTCGGTCGGGTCCAAAGGTCGGACAATGTATAAGGAAAATGATATAGTGACACACAAAATTTGAGAACTTCTTTCACAACAATACGTGGCACTGCCAAATTTTTTTAATTGAAATTGATTTCCATTGTGGCATAGTTTGAAAGGCAGACAAGAAGGTTTGTTTAGAAGATAAATTTCTTCAAATAAAGTGTTATTCTGAAAGTTGTTTTGAAGTGTGTTCGTCTTTTTCAAGTCCTATTCCTCTTCCTCAACCTCCTCCTAACTTCTTTAAGCTTTGTTGATGGTGTGCATCGTAGTTGTGCTTTTGAAATTGTTCTTTATCTTGGAGGCCTTATTTTTTGTTGACGTTTTGTTGAAGCTTGAATGGTGTTGATGTTGTAGAAGTCAATTGTTTAAAGTCGTAATCATCTTGGAACCCCTATTTTGCAAAGGTTATTAAACCAGTGTGTGGGTAGTCACCGTAAGTTTTCAAATTCGTAAACCTAGTATAAATTTGTTACTTTGTTTGTAATGGAGTTATTTATCGTCGCCTTTTCTGTGTAGTAGTGGATATTTTTTTAGGGGATTAGGTGGTTGGTTTTGTAAGAGTAGTATTTGGTCGTTATCTGCATGTATTGGCTAGTATGTTTGTCGATGTTCATTGGTGGTTGCTTAGGAAGTATGATCTCGTTGATGTCGTTGATAGTCTTGTTTTGGTTGTAATTGTGGGTGGTGTCTATATCTTACATTATTTTTTTAGGATAGATTTAATGTAAAATATAAATTAAAATAAACTTAATCTTATTAAAAATATTTACTTGAAATATTAATTTTGATAGAAATATTTGTGCATATTTATATAGAAATTAAATTTGGTTTCAATTTGGAGAGAAAAAAAATTGCACAATTTTTACAAACATTAGAACTAAATTGAGACAAAAATTAAAATACTATGACCAAATTGAAAATAGGAAAATGACACCTGACATAATAGTGACATGTGACACTATCACTGTCACGTGACACAATGTCAACTTGACACGTGGCAAATTTTTTTTTTGTTTAAATTAAAAAAATAAATAAAAATTCAAAAAATTCAAGAACTGACACATGACACCGTATTTAACGCCGTTACTACACCACTAACAGAAAGAACTTGATTACATCAAATTTCTCAAAGTAGGAATCAAATTGAAATAAAAAAAAATTGAGGGACCAAATTGATATTTTGCTACGAAAATGGGACCAAAGATATGATTTAACCTAATAACTTTTTTTTTCAGAATTACAAACTTTTATACCGGGGTACAAGAAGAAGAAAAAAAGGTGCATGAAGAAAGACCCTTCTGAGGGATCTCTCAAATTATCGGTCCAGTGCCAGTTCATTCTTAAAATCTTGTTTTGAAAATTTCTCAGTTTTCTATATATAATTCGAAAGTCACCTTTCGAAAAAACATCATTTTAAAAATTTGAGGAGGTGCCTGGATAAATTGTGGGGATGCAAGAAGTAAAAGTCCAGAATGGACCGTCATTCATTCCTGATTACTGATTTCATCCCCTACGAGCCTTTGCATGCATTTTTTTTTTATATTACAGGTTTAGCTGTTATTTTTGTATAAGCTAAGAATTTTATTTGGATACTCTCCTGGATCAGAAATTAGAACCATTGGATTTTTGGGTAACGATTAATCAAGGACTCTGATGTCACAAGGCGGTAGCCGAAGGCAGAACTGGACGTAGAGGATCGGAGTGCACCACGCCTCTTAACTAATCAGCACCTAACACCTCGTTGTTTTTGTCGTCTACTCCATAATTTACTTTATCGAGGGACCGTTTGAACCTTTCCTCTTTCTTGAAAAATTTTGTAACACGAAATTTCATCTTTTTTTTAAAAAAAAGGAACAAAGAAAGGAATAATGGTAATAATTAAATAAAAAAGATTTTCTTAGCACAACCAAACAGATCTAATTTCTCACTTTCCCTCATTTCGCATTTTGGCCAACTCACCATTCTCCTCGGGACGAGGCCTCACGCGATAACTATCATAATGGCTCCGTTTCCGTCTGAGAACGGCGTCGAAGGAGACGACGAGAGAGAAGAGGAAGATGAAGAGGAAGAAGAGGACGAAGAAGAAGTGGAAGATGAAGAAGACGAAGAGGAACCGAGGCTCAAGTACCAGAGAATGGGAGGTAGCATACCTTCGCTGCTAGCGAGTGACGCCGCGTCATGTATTGCCGTCGCGGAGCGGATGATCGCTCTCGGCACTCACGGCGGCACCGTTCACATCCTCGATTTTCTTGGGAATCAGGTTAGTTAACGTGTGATCATCTATTCGTTGCGTAATTCGACGTGGAGAATCTTCCGATTATTGTGTATCTGAGCTATTATTACTGGAATTGAAGCTGGTTAGATCAAATTTATGGAGTGAAAGAAATATTTCGTGTGATTGAGAACTTGCATGCTTTGACGTTCTCTTCAAATGTATGCTAGGAATTGTGGATATTATTTGGTTTATGCTAGCACTGTGCGCTTTGAGATTTCGCAATTTCTGTGAATTCGAACTGTTACTCGAATTGGAGCTGGGTAGATAAAATTTATGGAACGGAGCAATCTGTATTATTGAGAAGTTCGTTGGTTGATACTCTCTTCAAATGTATGCTAAGGATTATGGATGTAATCTGGTTTTTGTTGAATCCGTGCGCTTTGAGATTACACGTAGCTCTGGGGTCAGAATTTCGTAATTTCTGTGAATTTGAACTGTTATTTACTCAACTTGGAGCTGGCATGACTAAATTTATGGAAAGGAGAAATTCGTGTGGCAAATGAGTTGTTTTCGTGATATTCTCTTCAAAATCAGATTATGCATGGGTTTATGGATGTATTTTGGTTTATGTTGACATTACGCTTTGAAATCTTGTGTAGCGGCTGTTGGCTCATGGTCAATTGCTTGCGTGTTGTGTTATTTATAGGAATCCGTTTCTAATTGAGTTACCTTGTTATAGGTTAAGGAATTCTCCGCACATGCTTCTGTTGTCAACGACCTTAGCTTTGACACAGAAGGTGAATATATTGGAAGCTGTTCTGATGATGGATCAGTTGTGATAAACAGCCTTTTCACTGATGAGAAATTAAAGTTTGATTACCATCGGCCGATGAAGGCAGTTGCCTTGGATCCAGATTATGCAAAGAAAATGTCCAGGAGATTTGTCGCTGGAGGTTTGGCTGGTCATTTATATTTGAATTCAAAGAAATGGCTGGGCTACCGTGATCAGGTTTGTCAGAATGTTTTAATACTTGAGATATCTATTCTCTACTCTACAGTACTTTTTGTTTGTTGACGATAAAACTACCCCACCCTACCATTCCCCAAAGGTTTTGCACTCTGGTGAAGGTTCAATACATGCTGTGAAATGGAGAGCAAGTCTTGTTGCATGGGCTAATGATGCAGGAGTGAAGGTTTATGATACTGCCAATGACCAGCGTGTTACATTTATTGAAAAACCACGAGGAAGCCCACGCCCTGAGCTTTTACTTCCTCACCTGGTCTGGCAGGTTAGTCAAATGTTGATTTAGGCAAGCTCTCGAGTTATACCATTCTTCCATGCAGTCTCCACTGCTATAATTGAACGCTTATTCTGTTGCATTAGAATTTGAACAGTGGCAAGGCCATTATTTCCTATGTTCCTGTATATTTCTTGATAAAACTGAGGCGCTTAATGCCTTCTATAACTGTAGGATGATACCCTCTTGGTAATTGGATGGGGAACATCTGTCAAAATTGCTTCAATAAGGACAATTCACCAAAGGGCAGCGAATGGGTCGTTCAGACAGGTTCCTCTGTCTGGTGTGGCCCAGGTGGATATCGTGGCATCTTTCCAAACCAGCTATTTCATCTCAGGGCTTGCTCCCTTTGGTGATGCTTTGGTTGTTCTAGCATATATTCCTGGAGAAGATGGAGATAAGGATTTTAGTAGCTCAGCTCCTTCACGGCAGGTATTTATGCTCATTGGTAATAATGAAATGAAATTCTTTAATTTTCACGCTGACCTTCTATCCTATTGTAAACTCCTCCCTGTGTTTATATGCTACAACTTGTTTTCTTTGTTCATTCTTCTGTCTTTTACTCATTTAATGGTAAATTCTTCCAAATATCATAACTTGAAGTAGTAATTTCCTGGTCTATAATGCATAGGCATGCTGAAAAATTTATTTATTTATTATTACATTTTGTGAAAGATCAAACAATGAATTTGATCATTTGGATATTTTAGATTGCTTCAGTGTTATATGTAAGCAATGGTACCAGATCAGCACCATGTTGCTTCCCACTAGTTAGACATTTTCATATATATTACAGACAGGCATGTGGAATGCGCATTATTTACTATTTAGTGCATGTTGGTTCTATTTATTTTCGGATAAACAATATTGTTATACCAGCTAAAGAGCTTTTGGAAAAGAGAAAAAATAATTATTTACCCGAAAAATGATTTACCAAGCATGACCTAATGTGTCATGTCTCATTCTGGCTATATGTCATTGTGATTTTTGAGGGCACTGTTTCTTTTTGGGGGTGTAGAAAATAATGAACTCAAGCTGCATAACAAAGTCAGTTGAAAGCAATCAAATTTATATTGTATTTGCCAAAAATAAAGTGTATTTTGTGTATTATAATAGGAAGCGCCAATACTTCAATTTGCTTCACATACATGATGTCAGTACTCCTGGATACTTCTCCAATAAGTGTAAATGATGTATCAAGACCTGTGAAATACCGATACTTTTATTTGTTTCACTTATCTTATACTGAGATTGTTGAAGGTTCTACGGCTTTAAAACATTTATACCTTATAAAACTACATGAAACATACAAGTATGCGTAATATATGAACATGTCTCTTGGTGAAGCTGATTAAAAAATTGTCTCTCTATGAATTATTTAAAGAAAAAGAATGAAATAGATATTGTTATCCCATCCCTATATGTAATTTGTAAATAATATAGGAAGTAATTTGTGATGATAATGATTTTTAATTTTTTATCTATTTCGGCAATACCTAAAAAATGCGTATTTTGATTTTGTATATGTAGAATTGCAATTATATATTTATTTTTGAATTTTTATACATTTTTAAATATGTATCTTGTACATACCATATCCTGTTACCTTTAAAATAACTGTATTGATGTATTGAATACATATCTCTTACAAAGTGATTTATTGAATTCATGTATATATTCAAAAATTTGACTTTTTTAAGAGCTTGAGTAAAATAATTTTGAACAGGGCAATGCACAAAGACCAGAAGTAAGAATAGTAACATGGAATAATGATGAGCTTTCAACAGATGCTCTGCCAGTACATGGGTTCGAGCATTACAGAGCGAAAGACTACTCTCTTGCTCATGCTCCCTTCTCAGGTTAACATTTGGCTTACTTTGTTTGTGATGTTCTGAAGCATATTCAGCTATTTTGAATATGGTGTATTTCATTCCACTGATACAGACATTAGTATGATATCACTGCCTGCAAAGTGGGGATTTACAGTGGGAGACGAAATAGCTGATAGAAAATAGGTGACACAGTATTCCAGGGATTGTGCACACCCCTACTCTTCATTTTTTTCATCTCCCGTCTGTCTTCTCATCTCTTTTCTTTTAACACGTATGAATTTTTCCTCCCCCAATTCCCCTTGGTTGCCTCAGTGGTAATCTGGTTGCATTTACCATTTTCTTCATGGGATCTTAATTCCCTTTATTTTGTCTCCCAAAATCTTTTCTTCATTCATTCCCTCCCTGAGAGACCTGAATCCTCTGAGCTCCTCCTTTCTAATATACACCTTAGTAACATATTGTTTCCTGAAATCTGCATAATATTGTTTTTCATTCAAATGTAGGTAGCAGTTATGCTGGTGGTCAATGGGCTGCAGGTGATGAACCACTTTACTATATTGTATCTCTGAAGGATGTAGTTATTGCCAAGCCAAGGTTGATTTCAATTTCTTTATCCATTGTACTGTTTTAACTTTTGGTTGCATTTGTGTATGACTTGTGGCCATAAAAGTATTGAGGGGGATGTTGACAAAATGTTTTTGACCAATACATAATATGTGATGTTTCCTTTGTTTATTATGCATTGAAAGAGGACAATATTTGAAGTTTAAACTGCTCATCATGTCCACCCTCTAGGAAAGGGGAGGAATTTAGTAAGAAAAGAAATCATCTTATGATAAAAAGTTGTCTTAAACCTCATCATATCCACTTAGCATGATAATGTTGTCTTGTGTTTCTTTGTATTTTCTAAGACAAGATATGGTTGTTTTCAGTTGATTGCTTGCAGGGACGAATGTTCTAATTCTAATTGGAGTAGCTTGATTTGGTTATCATTGTTGTCCAGTTCATTGATAGTTGTGTTATGTTTAATATTCGTATATTATTGTTTTTCACACATCATAGATTATAGAATTTCAGAATGATATAGTCTAAGGAACTTACTTTTGTGACTCATTTTAGAGAAAAAAATTGATGTCTGAATGCTGTCATCTGTCCATGTTACCCTTCACACTTGTACACTTTGTTATTGGAAATTTTAACCTCCCTTAATTATCCCGGCAATGCATGCTGTTGCTGTGGTTGTAAGAAGCTATATCATTTGAAATAAAAACAAATAGGGTGTGTTCTTTATCTAAAAGTTCTTGCTAAAACAATATGCTGGAATTTTTTAATACATTTAAGATAGACGTAATTGCACTTTTACTACTAAACTTTATCACTTCCACGAATTTTTCCACTGAACTTTTTTTTAGCCCATTGTACCATAAGTTAAAAATTAGGCACATTTTACCCATCCCTCAATTGGCAAACCGCTATGAATCATAATGTTGCCAATAAATAAAATAATTGATACAATTCCATGTCGGCATGATCATGTGCACTAAATCTAAATATATATGGCTACTCTCCTCTCTCAAGCCTTAGCCCACATCCTAACGACTCCCACACCACCCATCCCTCCACTCTCAATCCTTTATTGCCACCCAAATCCCCACCTCAACTGGGACTACCCTCCCTTCCTCTACTCCGACCCCAACCTTTTGAGAATGTGGCTCTACTAATTCTTCCTCAAAAGGGTCTTCAGTACCACTCCACCTCAAACCTCTTGGAGTTCCAAGTGTCTCTTCCACTAACTCCCCCGCACTTTGGATATTTCCTTTTGTATCTTTGCCAACTTCACTAACCCACCTAAGTCTCAAACCTTCATCATCTGTAACCTCCCCCACCCACCCACACTCTCCTAGCCCAAGTCCAACCCCCAGGATCTGACCCAAAACCTGACCACATAGACACTCTCTCAACAAAAACCCTTCCAAGCTCTTCCACCTAAGGCTCCAATGCGACACCAAAAGAGTCAAAACCCTCAAAGTCCTCATCTTTAACCAAAATACCTTGTTCCTCCCCCTTTGTCACCACCTGGGCTCATCAAGATGCAATTGGTAAAACAGTAATTTCTCAACAAAAATGCTCACGTTCCTATGTGCCTAATTCCAATGCATGGCCCTCGACTTCGTCCATAATAATGATGCCCTATGTGTGGATTGCAAATTTGTTGATCATGGATCGCATCAAGTCACTGTTTCCAACCCAAAGTGGAACCTAGTTCAACAACAATTCTCTTACTTTATCAACAGATTGAGCCTGTTCCACTAAACCATCTTCAATTTGTTCGGCAACGTGGCTGCTCATTCTCTGCATTGTTTTGATTCTTCTTATGGTGGTGTGTACCGAAAATCTGAAACGAAAAATATATTTTAGCACAAGGGTGTGGACATATGGGAATACCGAAGAGAATGGTGATGGAGGTGGTGAGGTTGATGATGGTGTTGAGGGGAGAGATGTAGGCCATCCAGTTTTTTTAGATTGTGACTGGCTTCTGAAAACTGATAAGTTCAAACAGTTAGTTAGGGTTTATGTTGTTGACAATGGTGATAGGCCAGGGTTAATGTTTACGACAAACAACACTAATAGTAGAATTAACATGCGGTACCATTCTACATAGGCCAACATTTGAATTTTCAACTTGTTTTATAATCATGTCATCTGAGTTCCAATTGACGGATTAGTTTTTTACTTATATGGTACAATAAACGAAAGGTTGGAAAATTTGCAGAAGTACCAAAGTTGAGTGATAAAAAGTTCAATTAAGCCTTTAAATATCATGTTTATTTTCCAAGTTTTTCTAAAGATCAGAAAAAGTTAAATTAGATAATTTAGAAAATTTGGTGCATTTTAATAATCAGGGATACTGAAGATCATATTGCGTGGCTTCTTCAGCATGGGTGGCATGAAAAAGCATTGGCTGTGGTTGAATCTGGCCAGGGACGAAGTGAACTACTTGATGAGGTATTATGGTTTATCCTATTTCAATCTAACTTCTAATAAAGGGTACATGTATGGCACATAATTAGAATGAGGATTTGCCCAATTGCATATGTAGGCACTTGTTTAAGTTGATTGTATGTTTGTGAAAGCTCGTCAACTACTTTGTTTTTCTAGAAATCTATTAATTTATTATCATTTGCTTTGCTATCAATGACACTCTATATAGACATTTAAGATGAAATGAAATGAATTTTGTAGTAATTTCCTATATAATTAGTGGTGACTGGATTATGTAAAGTAAAACTGTTGACCTGCTCCGCGTAGATCTATATAAAACTTGAAATCAACTTGATTGGTATTGAAGCATGATTGACCGTTTTCTTTAATGTCTAGTTTCCCCAAGACTCTATTTTGATGCAATTGGTAATTCTTATGTTTGTTTTAGTTTAGTTATTTGAAAGTCTTTACTCTTGAGGGTACCTTACCGGCTTTCGGTATCCCTTATTGTACTTTTCTTTTCTTTAATATTAGTTCTTTTTTATGAAATAAATCACAGTGGATAAATATATTGTGTGTATATGCTTTGTTACCTTCTAGTTGAATTTGTCCATTTGAGTATTATTATGAGAAGTTTTTCATTTTTCCCACTATCTTTGCAGGTGGGATCTAGGTACCTTGATCATCTGATCGTGGAAAGAAAATACAGTGAAGCAGCATCTCTCTGTCCCAAGTTGCTTCGGGGATCAGCTCCAGCTTGGGAGAGGTACAACATGTCATTATTTGCTAGTCTGTTACTGTGTTCTGATTTGTAATTGTTGTTTAATGAACTGCTTTCAAACAGATGGGTTTTCCATTTTGCACATCTTCGTCAACTTCCTGTTTTAGTTCCTTACATGCCTACAGAAAACCCCAGACTACGTGACACTGCTTATGAGGTTGGCTAAAACAAAATGGTTTCTGTCACAATTAATGTGCTTGCTCAGTATCTGTAATTAACTTGCTTGGTATACATAATCTTGTATGCTGCTTTTGGTTCTACAGGTTGCTCTTGTTGCATTGGCTACAAATTCTTCTTTTCATAAGGATCTCTTGTCAACTGTAAAATCCTGGCCTTCTGTAATTTATTCTGCATTACCTGTAATTTCAGCCATTGAACCTCAGCTAAATACTTCGTCCATGACTGATTCACTTAAGGAGGTCAGTCTGATCAATCAAACTTGCATTTTTTAATCTGTTAACCACATATTTATGTTAGCATTTTTTTATTTTGTTCTAGGCACTGGCAGAGTTGTATGTAATCAATGGGCAATATGAGAAGGCCTTCTTGTTGTATGCCGATGTAAGTGTTCAAAGAAATTTTTCTTGCATTCAGGCAGCCATGACATGTATTAAATGCTATACGCATGCTTTATACTAGAGCATATTGTCTATTTGTTATTATAGCTAATTGACTTTCCTTTTTTGTTTGGTTGAATTTTTCAGCTTTTGAAACCAGAAGTATTTGATTTTATTGATAAACATAACCTACATGATGCAATTCGTGGAAAGGTATAATTATGCTTTGTAGAAGTTACGGTAATCTTGGAATTCTGTGTTTTCTTTATAGGACGTACCTTACCTGACAAATTTATGTTTCATATATCTGCTGGCATTCTATTTTAATCACCTGATTTTTTTTCTTTACTAGCTTCAATGTAGTTTATTAAGGTCTGGGTATCCATGTTTGCCCTATCGGATATTTTTTTTTATATATTGAATGCATACAAAGGAGGATTAATGAACAAAGTACCATATTAGATTTGCCAAATTGGTTGAGTAAGATTTCACTATTCCCAGAATTGTTTATAGAGTTGTTGAATTTTTTTATTTTAAGCAGTATATGAGTTTGGTTCTGTCTGTACCTAATTGACTCTTATTTGTTTAATGTTTTTCTGTGCAGGTTGTTCAATTAATGATGCTAGATTGCAAGCGTGCAGTTCCTTTGTTGATCCAAAATAGGGACTTAATAAGTCCACCCGAAGTTGTGAAGCAACTTCTAAATGCCGATGATAAGAGTGATCGTAGATATTTTTTACATTTATATCTTCATTCATTATTTGAAGTAAATCCTCATGCTGGGAAAGACTTCCATGATATGCAGGTAGTTTTGTTTCTTTCATTTAGCTTTTTGCAAGCTTCCTTAGCTTTGGAATCTAAGCTGTAAGTTAATCTGGATTTAGTACTTACAATTACAATTGATGAAAGCCATGTGTCTGGCGTTTGGAGTTCCTCTCAACCTTTACTACCTTTGTTTCTCTTATAGAAAATAAAGTTGTAAACCTCATTAAGTGATAACTCTGACTGTAACTGATTATGGTCCAAGACAAATGTACAGGAACAAGGAAATGTCAGATCCAACGATAGGGACTTGGTTAATATTGGGTGTCTAGGTCCCACATCAAATAACATAAAATGTTTGCTGGAGTAGTTAAGTGTTTGGCTGTTTTCCTTAACAACAACTAGCTTTTAAGGGTGGCTTCCCTAAGTCTATGGGTGCATATCAATTGGTATTAGAGTCAGTTGTCAACGTCCCAAAAAGGGCTACCAAGAGAGGGTTTTAACCAATGAAAGATTTTAACCAATGACGAATTTGAGTGAAGTATCACGGAATAAGTGTCATAGGGACAAATGTCCCATCCTCATTTTTACATGTGTATTTGCTCTAAAGTTTATCCAGTGTTTGTCTTGTCAATGAGATAGCTAAAAGTTTGGAGATCATGTTTTTAAATCTTGAAAGCACTCTCTTTGCTTGCATGGGTGATAAGGCTCTTTACACGGACCCTCCTTAGACTCCACTTGTCGGGGAGCCTTGTGCATTAGTCATCTTATTTGTTGGGAGAATCTTCTTGCTGTATCAACTGAAATTTAACATTATATTTGGATAAATTTCTTATGATGTGCCTGTTGAAAATTATTACGTTACTGGTCCCAAGCCCAAATAAAAGAAATGGTTTGTCTCAGGCAATGGACAACAACAAACACAACTTGTACTAATCTGTGAGCCTTGGAAAGAGATGACATGGTTTCGTTAATGATAGGTTTATACTAAAACACATAGGTGGTTTATCCATATAATCAATCCACCTGGTAGGTTATGGAGTCTCCGATAATTGATGTGTCAAAAACTATTTCATGTCATGAATTAGGTGAAAACTCATGGATGGTTTTATGTGTATTGTAATGTTAAGTGTTAAAACAATAATTTTATCATGACATAAAGTTTGGTAGACATTGAAAAGCGTGGCTGAAATGCAAATGCCATAAGTAAAAGACTTTGAGAGCTACCAGAAATCCAGGAGCTGCACATTTTATTCACAAGCATGCAACCATGGATGTGAGGGGACTTTCTCTCACCTTGAGTTTGGCCTTGTGTGGTCGAATCTTTAGCTTTGGGTTTTTAGCTGTAGACACACTGTTCTGCTTCTCTAACATGGAACTGTCCCGCCCTTAATATAAGGATATGTAACATCTCTAGTTGTTGTGCATAAGTGTGTGTGTGTGCCCTGGAACTAGAATCATCAGGTCATTGTGTCTATTCTGATTCAACCTAGGTTTGCTAATTTTTAATTGAACTTTATGTTAGAATAAATAGTCTTAAAGGAGATTCATTTTCCTAGGAGCATGCTTTAGATCTAGTTCCTAGAAGCATGCTTTAGTCCTAGTTCCTAGGAGCATGCTTTAGTTCTAGTTCCTAGGAGCATCTTCTAGAATTCTCCTCTTTCCTCTCATCCATTGTATCTCATGTACTATAAATATTGAAACCTAAGAGGAGAGAACACACACTCTCAAATTCCTTTAAAATCTTCTTCTCTTTAATTTCGGGAGAGTAACATCGATATCCTTTTTGAAGACGAGAATAACCCAAGAAGACACATTTGATAGATCTTGCTGAGAGTTTGTATCAGAGCGGGTCGATCCCGCTCTGCCTGTCTCTGTCAAAGGACTGGTCCTCCGTCGTTCGCCATCCGTCGCTGTCCGCCGTCGGCCGCCGCCGTCCGCCGCCGTCCGCCGCCGTCGTATTTTTGCCATCACCTAGGTTCGAGTCGCCTCGAGGAGCGCAATCCAACCCAGATGGTCGCGCCTTCGTTCGCTGCTTCACGTGCCGGCACGCGCCGTTCAACGCCGCTGCTTCCATAGGCGCGTGGGTCTCACGCGCCGCCGTCCCGTGGCCGGATCATCTCCAGACCACCTTCGTTTAACTCGCCGGAGCACCGTGAGTCCATATCTGTCCTTCGTTTCTGGTTTCACAGCGTTTTGGTGAGTCTCTTAGGGTTCTCTCTCCTAAAACCCTAAGATTCTTTCTTGAACCCCTGTTTTTTGTTCGGTTCTGCTGTTTTTTTTCTCGGATAGTCCACCAGCTACTGTCAACTTATCATGTCTTCAGGGAGTATTCCATCTTTTTCGGGCACTACTTCCATAATTTTGGAAAAATTAAATGGAAAAAATTACTTGTCTTGGTCTGCATCTGTGGAACTTTGGTTCCTTGGTCAAGGGTTTCATGATCATTTGGA
>Ga0214545_1004837_pt1 | contig 24909 bp, 10 predicted proteins | sample CNSS4metaG_FD_160064 | JGI IMG/M metagenome (GOLD analysis project Ga0214545, IMG submission 160064) | Root nodule microbial communities from cowpea collected in UCLA plant growth center, Los Angeles, California, USA - CNSS4 | ecosystem: Host-associated > Plants > Roots > Nodule | place: USA...
GGGACAGTTGGGGTGGGGCGTTGGGTTAGGGCGAGGGGAGAGGGTTATGGAGGAGGTGTTGGAGTTGTAGGAGAGTATGGAGAAGGAGAGGTTGTTGATGGAGATGAAAGAATGGGGGCTGGAACAGTGTTGCAGGGTCTGAAGAGGGAGAGGAAGAGGAAAATGATGACGATGGAGGAAGACATGGACGAGAGAGAGGGTTTCGAATTTAAAAAAAAAATAAAAAGCAGCTCATATGGCCTCGGGTGGCACAGAAAACCGAGGCCAAAAGGTGGGCTCTATGGCCTCGGGTTCGTCTGAACCGAGGCAGAAGGGCACTCTATGGCTTCGGGCCTTAACCGAGGCCAAAAGCTGTGCTCTTTTGGCCTCGCTCCAATATGCTTCGGTTCGCGAACCGGTGCAGAATATGATAAACAACCGCTGCCAAAGGCCCTTCCTGCACTGGTGTGTGGCAATGTTATTCCCACGTGTGGACTATCAGGTGGTGGCCTATAGTCGGAGGGGCGAGTAGACACTCGTGTAGCAAAGATCGATCATCGTTCTCACCTAAAGGGTATAGAAATGATAGACGTCTAATGAAAGTATTGAAAGTATTGAAAGTGGAGAAGTAAGGAACAAGGGAGAAGAATACTAACTCGGGGTTTTAAGGTTGCGATGTTGTATTTAATATTTTATGTGTTTGGTTTTATTTAAATGAGCTCACCCTATCTGTGTGTGTGTGGCGATGATCATGTAACTTGTTACATGGGAGCAGATGATAATGCAGGTGAGCAGGCGAATACGTAGAGACAGAGTGGGGATCGTGACGGGATTATTTACTCAGTTTTATTATGATTTACTTTTGTAATTTTTATGGTTTGATTTTGTAATAACGAAATAGTATGATTTTAATTACTACGGAAGCTATGTTGAACTTTTAATTTTCCCACGTTTTTGGGAAATTACAAGAATAAATGCGATGTTTTATAAATCTTATTTCTTATTTATTTTTAAATAGTAATTTTCGGCTAGGACGTTACACGTGGTAGCACTAAGCGCTCGCTTTTGTGAATCAATTGGCGATGAGTGCTGGCTAGGTGGCACTGAGTGCTGGTTTTTCGAATTGATCAGCGTTGGATGCCACTTTCTAGCACTGAGCTCTACCCAGTTTTCAACACTGCGTCTTATTGGTAAAATGAAGATTCTCGCTTCGTTAACCGTCAGATTAAGCTGAAATTTCGACAGTTGATCCTAAACACGTGAATCTTCATTTTGGCCGGTGGGATCTTGTTTTTGAAGTATGTGGTTAGAGAAATGGTTTTCACCATTTTGATGTATTTCATGTATAGTGCCAATTGCTTTGTTTTCCTATTTTTGTTGTTTTGGTCACTTTGGATGTTCTATGTATACTTGAACTAGATTCTATAGTCCTTATTCCTATGAATTGAGATAAAAATGTTATTATGTGTATATAAGATGATAATTGGTATGAAATGTTGTGTGAGCATGCCTAGTTATGATGTTTAAAGAATTTCATGGAGAAATTCTGTGTGGAGGTTTTAGTGTATGCATCAGCATAAGGATTCATTATTGGATTGGTATCCTTTCTCTAATAACTACTAAAGCTCAAGTAGATCAAAGTAGATTATGTGGTGAAGAGATGAAGGAGATCCAAGCCACTGGACTGGATCAAGTCCTAGGCGCGAAGGGGATTTACCTTGTTGATTGTTGGGTGATAACCCCTTGAGGCCAAACTCTGCACATTTTGGGAACCATTAGCAATGCAGGCCGCCAGGTGATCCAATTCTATATGCATGTATCCGGATAATTAAGTTTAGTGTCAACTACTTGTGTGATGATATATTAGAGTTATGTTTTATAACATGTTTGTAAGTATTTGGCATGATTTAATTATAAATACGTATGATTATCTCTTTTGCACATTAGCTTACCCTTCTTCTGTGTTTTTGTGTTATTTGTCCTTCTTTTGCGATGATCACCTATTCGATTAGAGCAGATATGGTTACAGTGTCAGAGGCACCTATGAAGGATGAAGAGCCATCTTTTGGGGTGGTGGAAGGTTTCTGTGGGAGTTGTAGTAAGTGGTTCGTGCTTTGAATTAGAATTGGTTTTTAGTTAGTTTGTATAGATGTTATACTTTTATAGTCCTATCTATTCTATAACTGTATTAATATATTTTATACAATGGATCTTCTATTTTGACTACTATAGTTAAACAATCCTATTTTATTAGTTTTTTTTAAGCTATTAAAATTGGGACGATACACACTCTCCTCTACATGTAAACTCTTCGATATTATTTAAGCCAATTACAACTAAATTTATCTATACAACATGAAGTAGATGCCAAACATATACTCATTTCATTTCCTAAAACAAAAACATAGTCTTTTCATACACACGATGAAAATAAGTACGATGAACATCAGAAGAAAATCACAATATGCTGATATTACATTTCTTTTTTTCTTGCCAATCAATCTAGCTATTTTTAGTAAGCCACCAAGAATTCCTAGAATATCCACTCGATATACACGTAAACCGTAGACATAATAAACTCGTAATTGTTTGCTGAAAAGTTCTCCATCTATGTAGTAGTAGAATACTTTCCTCACATACTTTTCTTCATAGTTCCAGCACCACAACTGTTAATCCAACAAAACGAGGATTAGTCAAGCATTTAGTTCATGTCAAATATCACACGTATAGGTAGGTCTGCAATAAATTGTGTTGTAAATACGTACAAAATAATCAATAAGGTTTTAGTATACGAAATTATGTCTCATTTCATAAAATCGCACAAATTAGTTTGCAATGTGATATTTGCAATCCAGTTAAATACTATGATTTAATCATGTCAATAAAGTGAAAATTACATTTACTTATAACTAAAATGGTGATTTTTCTTTTATAACTATAAAAGTGTATAGGTTTTTAAAAAATTATTAGAATGGATGAGTATTCTCTGGTAGCAGGAGATTAGATAGAAAACAAGATTCAGTAGTGGTCAATCACCATACATCCGAGGTATTTTTTATTTTGGAACATATGTTCCGTTAAAAGGGAAAGGAGAAAAAGATATTTAAATTGTCTTAGGTTTCAGTTTCTAAGCGATGTGATGCGGTAGGAACTTAAGTCTCCGTCGAAGTTTTAGGAGAATGAGTGCATCATCTCCAATGGAGGGTTTAAGAGACAAATGATTCTGTTAGTGGTCCTATAGTAGACATCAATGTTTCGATCCCAAATCCAATGATAGAATAAGTATCAATCACCAAAATGAGGTATTGTTGTTTGTATTGGAGCGTGACAATTTTATGTTTAAAAGACGTCTAGGATGATAGGAGGAGGAAGAGTATTTAAACCGCTTCAGACATAGCTAATTCTAAGTGATGTAAAACTATTATACATTATAAATTAGTCGTAATTGGGACATAATATCTCCTACAAAGTTTCTCATAAACTATATTTATGATAGTATTGTCTTAAAAGGTGGTGAAAAAGGATTGATGTTAGTAAATTCAAGTTGGCTTACATTCAGAATCTGTGGTGATCCAGTTTTCTTTTCGGCAAGTGTTGTTGCGAGGGATGCAACTTTCCGATTGTGAAATGTTGGTTTGAACATTCTGAGACAAAGTAGCTAGTGAGAGAAAAGAAGGAATATCCACATCCCACGTGAAACTGATCTTTGGAGATTCACTGCTTCCTCGATCTTCTTCTGCAAATTCTCCTATGTTTCCTTCTCTTCTATACTGTAAAACCTGCTATGAAAATTTCATGATGTCCACTAATAAGTCACTCGATCATAGTATACTCAACAGAGAAATTACATAACTGAAAGTGTTATAATCAAATTCTTAATCATAGTTTAAAAATTTCAGTTCACAACCACAATTTGAATGGATTATTGTAATGTAAAGATTTCTCAAGTTAGCATATATTATATCCCAAAGGATATTATATTTACTTACCATTCTTCTTAAAATAACTAATTATTCGGTCACTAACATATATTTATGATGATATAATGAATGACCATATATATTTTTCAGAAAAATGATTACCCTTTCAAATATACTGGTGTAGTTTACATTCATAGACAGTTATTTTCTCTGTCATATGAAAGTAATAATGAAACTATAGTAATGACTTCAACAAGTTTATTTTGAGAGTGAAAGGCTCTAATTTTACCTTATGTTCATAGAATTCTTCTATTTTGTCTTCTTTTGTTGAAGCAACTCTTCTGAGTAGCTCTTTCATTGTTGAAATGGGTTTCTTTCTACTATTACCTTCAGTTGGATACTTTGCTTCAGCATTGAAACAATAATTTTCAAATGTTTTAGTTGTTTTGGAGAATGATTCCTCTGATATAGGTAAAACCTTGTTTCCTACATGAACAGAAAAATCTTCCCTCTTCATGTTCACAGAGCGGATAAAACTCTTTCTTCTGTTCAAGTTTCTTATTCTGTTTATGTTGGTGGTTCTGTAAAAACAAGCCTTTGGAATGTCTTTTCCACAGATAAAAATAAACAGCTTCAGGTTCTTGCTGCGAAGCTTCCTCCCTTCGATTCCCTTTGTTCCTCTAAGTGTAATCATATTTTTTCCTTTACCCTTTTTATCTGAGACAGAAAAAAAAACATCAGAAAAAACACTCTTCACTTTCTGATACAACTTTTTCATACTATTTTGAACTTCACACTCAGAAATGGGTTAAAGATTTTTGTAAGATACTTATCAAGTAAAAACATCAAACTTTATACTTTTTAAATCTTATTCCTTATATTTTACCAAAAAAAAATACAGTTCTTACCAAAGTACTAAGGATTTTGAAGTGTGAAACTCCGTTACGATTCTATTCTTAGAAGAAAAAAAAAAATATTTAAACTTACCAAAGTACTAAGGATTTTGAAGTGTGAAACTCCGTTACGATTCTATTCTTAGAAGAAAAAAAAAATATTTAAACTGGATTTAACCTCGACTTCGAACGATATGAGATTATTGGGTGTACCGACAATTAAACATACAGTTTTCTACTAACAGATTACATTTACAACGGATATCTCAACCATAAACGAAAGTTATAAGAGTGGCTGTTACCTCTTATCATTGTTTTCCAGTTGCTGCTCCTCCCTATTTGATGATCAATTTGGCCTTTAGAGACCCATTGAAGAATCTGTAATAGAACATATAAGCTTTATTCAAGTAAATAATTTCCACCATATGATAAACATACCAATACACAACAAAGCATATACCTGCATTGTTAAGAGCATATATACTACTTTGCAACTATATATGTTGTCTTCTTTGAGCGAGGGTGTTTTCTGTGCTGTCTGGTCTTTGAGGGTGAGACAAAAATTAAATTGAAGTTGCAATGATTTGAAGGAATGTGGTGAGACAAAGTGACAAAGCAGGTTGTGAGTGAGGAATGTTTGTTGATGATGATTTTGATTCACATGAACCCTATATATATAGTTATATATTGGTTGATCGAGTGGTGTGTGTAAAGGTAAAAGGACTTGATTTAATGAGAATGTTTCAGCTTATGTGGAATGTTTCATAGCCATACACTTGTATGTTGTGATGTGGAGAACCCAACTAACATGAATTGAAGAGTCATAAATAGTATTTGTTCTCTTTCGTGAGAAAAAGAAATTAAATACACTACAATTTGATTGCTGCAAAATTTTAATTTCAGATTTTATTGTCTATTTTTCAAGATTATGTAATTTTGATCTATTGTTTGTTTATAATTTAATTGTTAACAAAAAAAATGAATGTATTCATTTAAATTATATTTACTAAAGTTCATTGTGGAACTAAAACTTTATAGGTACCAAAATTACGCATTTGTGAAATTATAGGGATAAAATTAATTTAAATTGAAAAAATTATGAGAAAAAAAATATAAAATGAAATAGTTATAACTAAAAGTGATAAAAAGAAATAATTTTGTAAAAATATATTTTATACATATATGCTTAACCCACGATTAATTTATTTGAGAGTTTCCAAAGTTTATACAAATATGCTATTTGAATAGACTTTGCCTTAAATAAGAAATAAAAAGTTAAGAAAATTCTGTATGTAAATTGTAATTTATTTTAAATATAAATTAATTCAATTGTTTAACATATACATTGTAGTATATAGGGATGACAATAGGACGGGACGGGGACAAATTTCGTTCTTCCATACTCATTCATAGAGAAAAAATTAATTCCCATCATCATATCCAAACACAATGGGAGCATTAAATTTATGTCTCATCCTTACCTCAATAAGGTAACTTGTATATACTCGTACCTGCTTTTTAAATTTTCAATACCAATTAATTAATTTTTATAAAATAATAAAAAATTACAGTAAAAAAATATAATATTATCAAATATTCAATATTAAAAAGAGAGTATTCTTCTTTCTTCAATATCAAATAATTAGGAAAAAAATTATAATACTATACATTTCAAATTAAAATACCAAATAAAATTTCATAAGAGGCAAAATATTTATTAAATTTACAAACGTTAATGTAACCAAGTTGATAAAATTTAAAAATATTTAAAAAAAAAATTAAATTAAAAATTATTTTAAATGTATGTTTACTTCAATTTTTAAATTCTAATAATAATTGAAATTTAACTGATATGATAATATATAAAAATTATTTATACAATTATAGTTATAAAATTACACATATGATAATGAGTTAGAAAATAAAAATAATTACATTAAAAATATCAAAACAGTATTCTAGAAGATAAAAATAAACAATAAATAAATATATTAAGAAAATGATTTAATGGAAACAATTTGATAGATCGTTGAATGAAATCATTTAAAGGAAAATAAATGTATAGTTAAGGATATCATAAGATGAAAAAGACCTTAGAAATCTAAGAAAACATTTCAAATATCAACTTAGTTGAACGATTGAGAGATAATAAAAATTGTTTTAGCGAAATAAAAGTTCTTCAAATGAAAAAAAACTAATGATAATAGAATAAAGAAGATAAGTTTTTTTATATTACTTAATAAATGAAAGGTTTATATTATATTATATTATATTATATTATAATATATATATATATATATATATATATATATATATATATATATATATATATATAAAAGTTACTTAATATACTATGAGTATTTTAATAATTTAAAGGGGGACGGGATAAGGTATGGATGGGTATTACAGCGACAGAGACAAGACAAATATGTACATCTCCATCACCATCCACATACCTAATTGAAAAAGTTAGGTATTCCCTATACCCATACCCAGTCAATATGGGAATTTCCTGTTAAAATGGAGACGAGTTGGGACAATATCCACAAGACAAATTTATTTGTCGTCCCCTGTAGTACATAGACATTAAATTGTAGTAGTAGTGATCTCTTTTTTGCTATAAGCATGAAATTGTAGTTAAAATATTCTAACTTTTTAAAATATGGTAGCTTAAATTTAGAAAAGTAAATTAAAAAAAATCTAACTTTAGAAAATAACTTAACTTTATTTATATAAGTATTAAGATGATAACAAATTTTACACATTTTATAAATATACCACAATCAACGAAATGAAGAAATTGATTCTCATGAGGTAAAATAAATATGTTGTCTAGTTTTAAAGAATATTAGGATGAAGGGACATTACCATGAGCAATAACAAGGATCCACTTGAAGGACTTTGAGGAGCTATGAAAAAGGCTAGAGTAAGAAAAAGGAAGCTCTTCAATGAGTGTTGTCCATATTATTTGAATACAAACCCAAGTTTCGAGGAGAAAAGACCTAGGTGGTGAATTGCATTATGGCCCAAATAGAGGAGGACTAACACGCCACTTTCTTTCAGTTTTTAAGTGATTAGTTTGTTTAAATAATGGTCCAACCCTTTGCAAAATTAGCTAACCAAATTATGTTTTAGGTTAATCAATAAATGAACTTTTATTTTGGTTTTATTTCAAGTTGTAATGAGGGCTCAATTGACAACTTAAGCATCAACCTTTGGGAGACCAAGATGATACATAGTTAGGATGCATAGTTGAATGCTTTTGGGTGACTTATGTTTGCCACAATTTTAGTTATAATCAACCATTCAGAAGTGAGATTATTATTAGCTTAAGTGGGATGTAATTTCAATTAATGGGTCTTTGTAATTCTTATGGCTAAGCTTTTATATAAGCTAAACCATTTTATCAATAAAACAAGTTTAGTTTTATTCAAAAATATTAGAGTTCAACTCTTTTACCTTAGTGAGAGTGATTTTCTTAAGTTCATGAGTGATTCAAGAACCCCTTGGCTGTACTAAAGGACTTTCCCTTCCTTTGCTTGTTTCATCTCTTGGAAAGAGTGATTCTTTCCTTCCACCTTTCATATTCACCTCTTATTCTTCCTTCACCCAAATTTTGAAAAATCACTTTTGTCTAGATTTTTCTCGTGGTTATATATCTCGTTTTACTCTCCCAAATCATGTGTTCTTAAGCCTAAATTGAAGTTTAGAACGTGAACTTTCACCTCATTTCACTACAAGAATGTGATAAATTAGCTTCCATAAAAAAGTGAGGGCCTAAAATGGGACACTATAAGAGACAGTCTAGCCCACACAAAGGCAAGATTGTTATATATTTTTAAGTGGGTTAAGCCTACTCTAATGTCATGTTAACAATTTTTAAAATAAAATATAACTTACATCATCATTTAATCAAATTAAAAAATTAGGGGAGGACAAAATAATATGATCATAATGTGGCAAATTATTTATTATACGTGTGAAATTAATTTTTAACTCCATTTCTTATTCTTTCTTGCGTGATGACAATTTGAGTGGTGCTCCATTAGTGTGTAATGGATGGAGGAAAAATAAATGGTTTTGTTTTAGTTGGAATAATGTATTTAGAAAATGGATGAAGAGATGATGGTTAGAAGCATGTTCTCTGGTTTATGTTGTGACTGTTGATGAAGGATGATGAAGTTGTGTTTGTAGGGATGAATATAGAGAATGAAAAATGGAAAGAAGGAGATGAAGGTTGTATGTGTGGATCATGAATGGATGGTGATGGTGTTGGAAGTGGAGAACGCTGGAGAGTCAGGATTGGAGCCCTCACATCTAAGAGAGAATAAGAAAATGAAGGAGGAAAATTAATTTCATATATGGAATAAATAATTTGTCACATGTCCAATAATGGAGTCTTAAAATGGTACATTGTTTGCCATGTCAAAAAAAAAATTAACACCATTTGGCATTGAGGACTAAATCCTTGCATTTCTTTAAATAATGGGAAGGATCAAACTTTGAAATAGGGAATAAAACCAAAATCTCATTATATTTTGAGGACCAAAAACATAGTGAACCCTTAATAACAATTTTTTTTTCTAATTTGTATTCATAGGTATTATAAGGAAGAATGACTTCAAGAAACTTCAAATAGGATCCCCCAACGTGAGGATGAAAAAATTTCTACGGAGAGGAATAAGTGTTTGAAGAAGTTTTTCGCAACTAGTGAGGATAGGCAAAAGCTTGCATTTGAATATCTTGATTTCTCATCAAAATTAAAAAGCTTTTGTTCTTTTGACACAATTGAAGATCAATGGATATTAGATCCTAAATCATGGTGGGTGATGCATGATTATTTTGACCCTCTCCTTCAAAAGCTAACATTGAAAATTCTTATGCGACCTTGCTCATCATCTTGTTGTGAAAGAAATTGGAGTAGTCATTCATCCATTCACTTATTAAAAAATAATAAGTTGGATCTTAAAAGAGCATAAGACTTAGTTTACGTAAATACTAATTTGTGAATTTTGGCTAGGAAGAATGAAGAATACAACCAAGGGAACAATAAGATGTGAAACATTAATGGAGATGCATGAGATAACTTTGATGATTTTGAAAATCTTAGAGTGACGAAATTCTCTTAATAAACCAAATATGGAAGTTATTTTATATAGCAATGATAATGAAGGAGAAGATGAAATTCACTTATTATTTTTTTTTTCCTTTTTCTAGGCAATAGGCAAAAAATAGTGATTTAGAATTTTTATTTGTTAAAATGCTTAAAATTATAATTTGTCATTTCTAGTTTATGTATACAATTAATTTTAATAAATTTAGCATATTTAATTTAGATAAGATATTACTAAGTTGTCAATTTTGGTATGATTTAAAAAAAATTATTATAGCATCATATATTTTTTTAATATAAAATGAATCGTCGTATCTAAAATGTGTCATATCCTTATTTTTTTTAAGTAAGATGAATTAATGTATCCATTACGTGTGTTATATCTAATACTCGTATCACATTCATATATGACCACAATAGAATTTTATATATAAACTAAAATTACAATTCAATGTTTATCTCTTTGTAAACTCTCGCTCATCTATCACAAATTATTTATTAATGTAGTTGAACAACAAATAGTTCTTAGGTGACTTCTATACACAATACTAGTATTAGAAGTTAAGAGAGTAAACATTCCATTAAAAATATCTACATTAATAATTGAAAATACTTCTACTAGATAGACAGTTGGAACAATTCCAGATATAGTCTAGCAACCTTAAAAAGATTTTATTGCACAAACCTTCACAATTAAGATAAAATTAACATGTTTCTTAAATATTAGAAATAAAAAAAAACATTTAAATTTTTAAAATATCAGATTAATTGAATTAAATTTGTGAGCCACCAAAAATTTATATAACACTGATTTTGCAGGTGTATTTTTAGAGAAAGAAATTTTGATGACGGTTAATGTGGGCACAAGGTGGGAAGCCATCGAAGTCAGAAGTGAGTGAAGCAGACTCTAGAATTTAATTAAAAATGTTTGATCACAATGACGTACATTTAATGAAAAAGCTATGGAAGCCCGTTTCACAAGCACTTGTCAGATCCATGAATACCAAGGCCCATCCTCAACGACGTGTTTCTTTGTCCACCACTTCCAATGAATCATGATCGAGGTGGCATAATTTCAGCGACAAAGATTTTTCTCCTAGCTTATCAGATTTGGAGGTAGGGCCGGTAATTAGGGTCTGGTCTGTCGGACTGGCATGTAGATTTTTCTCCTAGCTTATCAGATTTGGAGGTAGGGGCGGTAATTAGGGTCTGGTCTGTCGGACTGGCATGTAGGTTCGCAAAAAAAAACTTAGGGTGGGCTAAGATAGTAAGCCCGCAGGTCCGCAGTGGTCCGGCTCGCATAAGCTTGCAACCCTCGTGGACTGGTCCTGCGGCCCATACGTACCGACCCACAAGCTTGCATAAAAATTAAAAAAAAAAACAAAAAAGCTTGTACTTGTGTATATTAATTACTTCTTTTATGGACTCTTGCATTAAAGCTTCAAATTCTTGTATAACTGGAAAAGACAAGACAAGTATTAGGTATTTTTTAATGTGCTAAAATTCAAAGAATACATTGTGTATGTCATAGTATGAATATGAATATGATGAAAATATTGAATTATCAATTTATCATCCAATTCCTCAAAATCTTTACTTAATTTTGTGAACTTTTTAAAGTTTCCCAATTTTTAAATATTGAAAATTTTATCATAAAAATAAAAAAAGCGGACCAATCTGCGGGCTCGTGGGCCAATGTTTGCAGCCCGCATAAAGTGTGCAGGGTGGGATGGGCCAGCCCGCGTTGTGCGGGCCTTATGCGGGCCGGGCCTAAACAGGGCGGGTCGGCCCGCATTGCCATCCCTATTTGGAGAAGTGATTTTGGGTAGAAAAACTTTAACTAAAAAGGTGTAATTTAACTAATAAAAAGGATAACTTTAGTTTTTCTTTTTATTTTTTTCACCTAAATATATGTATTGAGAAACTGGTATAAATAAGTTATGAAGCCCGGATATGGACACGAACACAAATATGACACGGACACGGACACAGACACGGAAATACGGTTAAATTGAAAAATATAAAACACGGGACACGACATGTATATACATATTAGTTTCAAACTTTCAACTAATAAATTGTCAACTAAACAAAAATGAATCTAATTTATTAATCTAATATCCAAAAAAGTGAAAAGTAATGATCATATAATATTTTTTCCCTTATTTTTATAATCATAATAGAAACTTATGTGATAAATTTACAAATTTATAGGTTTTCTTAGAAAATCATTAACTTTATAGTTATTAACATTGTCTTAGAGTCATGTCAAAATCATATTAAAGACAATAAGAATATCTTTCAAATTAGACCCTTAACTGATACATACGATATATATGATATAAGTGTCGTGTCCAATATTTGTCGGACATGGGACACATTATTGATAAAGCGTGTCCGTGAGTGAATGTTTATCTTAACCTATTAGATATAAAAGATAAGTTACAGCAAATAAATAACGAAAATATTTTTTAGTTTCTGACAGTAAATGGATGTTACACATACTTTAGGCAAGATTGAAGTTGTATAAAATCTAATCCAATTGAGTCTTAAGAAAAGAAGACCTAAAATACTTCTAGTTTATATAAAACCTTCCATTCACTTGAATTAGTGCGTGGGTCTTGCGTTTGTATGGTCAATTAACAATGCCTTTGTATGGTAATATTAAAAATCAACAACTTTCTCCACAAAATTGGATTGATCACTCACTACTAAAACCTCACTTATTACCTGCAAATTTCTTTATAAAAATATTTTAACAAAAAATTCATGCATATTTTTCTTTAAATTTCTTTTTTCATGAAATTCATTTGATTTTTTATACAAAATATAATTAGCAGGAAATATTTAGAATTATGTCATGAAATATCTTTTGCATTAAATATCTGCAAAATTTCTTATATTAAATTATTCGCAAGAATATAATCTAAAATTACCTACAAATTTATTTTTGTATTTATCTATTTTATATCTTTTTCTTACTAATAAACTTTTATAAGAAATACTTATAAAAATTTTTATGTAAATGTATTCGCAAGAAAAGAATTTAAAATTTTCTACATATTTTAAATTCTACGTATTTGTCATTTTCTACGTATTTGTCATTTTTCTTGCCAATAAAACTTTGTAGAAAAAGTATAAAAAATTTAGAAAATGAAAGAAATGCTTTTCTTTTTTTTCAAATTTCTTCTGCGCAGAAAAGTAAAACAAAATATTATGTTAATTTATTATATTTAAACATTTATTAAATTTTATACAATTTAAATTTAACTACTAAAAAAAGTTATTATTTATAAATTTTTCTGTAAAAAACTTATTCATAGGAAATATTTACAACTTTCTTACAAAAAAATATCTATCAATTTTTTAAATTACTTCACAACAAACTCATTCACTCACATCTAAACATACAAAGACATACCACTCATAACAACTCTCATTCCCTTCCCTCCCATTTCCATGAGTAGGAATGATAACGAAGCGGGGTGGGAAAAGGTTTGTAATCTCATATCTATTTTCATAGACAAAATTCATCTCAATTCCAATATCCAAATTCAACAGGTATCAAACTTTTGTATCATCATCATTTCTACCGAGATAACGGGTATATTCTCGTACCCATAACCGTACTCATTTTCTTATGATTTTAATATTAATTTTTATAAAATAATAAAAAATCACAGTAAATGAAATATAATATTGTCAAATATGCAATATTAAGAGGAGAGTTATTTATTCGATATCAAATATTTAGAAGAAATTATAATTGTATACTTTTCAAATTAGAATATCATATAAAATTTCATGAAAACAAAACATTTATTAAATTTGCAAACATTAATAGAACATAATTGATAAAATTTAAATATATTTTAAAAAAAATATATAAAACAAAAATAAATATTAAAATTAAAATATATTTCAAATGTTTGTTTACTTCAATTTTTAAATTATAATTATAATGAATATCTTTTTTATACACTAGTAAAAGTTATAAATCATCACTTAATCAAAATAATGTAAAGAACAAATATTAAACTACTATAATAAAATTTTAACATAGATATTGTATATTTTGAACTTCAATATATGTTGGATGATATAAAAAAAAAATTATGGCAATTACATTAAATTTTTATATTATAGTAAATAAAATTTAGTTATACAATTATAGTGGCAAAATTACAGTATGATTGACCATGAGTTAGAAAATAAAAAATAATTGTATAAAATATATCAAAATAGTATTCTACAGGATAAAAATAAACAACAAATAAAAATATTAAAAAATTATCAAATGTGTCTTAAAAACAACTTGAGAGATTATTAAATAAAATTGCACAAAGAAAAATAAATGTATAATTAAGGGTATGATAAGATGATTACCTTAGAGATTTAAAAAAACTTTTCAAATATCAACATAGTCGATGGTTGAAAAATAACAAAAATTATTTTAACGAAATAAAAAAAGTTATTGAAATCAAAGAAAAATTAATAATAATAGAGTAAAGATAATTTTTTTATATCCACTTAAACACTAAGAAAACAAACTACTAGGGAATAAACCCAAATGCCCATATTTAAAATTGTGACAACAGTCCCTAAATTTGATTTTTTTGCCATTCTATCCCTGACTGTGCTTTGTTCTTATTTTACCAACTTAGCCCTGCTTTTTAATTGGAGAAAGGTATCTTGAATGAAAAAATGGTCTCTCAAACACCCTTTCATATGGCGCCAAAACTGTAGACAATTGATGTTTTTTGGCTTTCATTTGTGATGGTTCAGAGTAGTAATTGAAATGGTAAAGAAGGATTTCAAATGCAAATGTTTATCTCTCACGGCAGTTAAGAAATGTTTTCCCTCTTCTCTCACAGTAGATGAGTATTGTCCCCCGCTAATCTACAGGTTTCGGTTTTCATCTTAAAAATATTGCTTTTGACTTTTATAATTGCTTTAAATCTTTTCTCCTTCTTCGTCCACAAGTCCCTTTATAGGTCTATAACAACATTGTTATCTATCAGTTGTTTAATCTTTTGTTTATTAAATTTCTTATATCCTTTCCTAGGTTCTTCTTCACATTTTAGGAGTTTTTTCATTTGACGAGCACATAACAACAAAAGGGTTTTCAGATAAGCAAAAGGTAAAATTTTTTCTTTAATATTTTGTTTATTAAGTTTATTTTATACATTAATTTGTTGTTCTTCAATCTTTATAAGATTACTTGCATTTTCTGAGGATTGCGGAGGTTGAAGAGTGGAAAGTTGGACTTAGTTTTAGGACGAACACACTTGATTTTTTATGTTTCTAAGTCTCCATTTTCATTCCATGAGCATCAAAATAAGTTATTTAATTAGTTTTTTTTAATTGTTTGTTGATTTGTGTGGATTCATATATTTCAGTGTATTGTAGCATACTATTTATGTGTGGAAGATCAGTTCTTTGTGTTTCTGGTGGTTAAGTTGGAGGTGATTTTTAGGATTTCACATTGTGTTTCTTAAGCTCTGCATTTTCTAATATTTCATAAGTTGTTGGACTCTATTTTCTGATTACGACATTTAGCTATGATAATGATTCTGAAATACAACATTTTTTCTAATTTTTGTGTATATTCATAAATAAGACCCTTTAAATGCTGGCCAATCTCTTCAGATTTTTCATTGTACGTTGTTTTTGTTCTAACAATCTTAGATGATCATTTGCTTCATACACTACTAGAAATTCTCATATTACTTGGGATTTTTCATGCAAATTTGTTAAAAAAAGTTGCAAGAAAACACTTTTTTCTGCCATTTTTTCTAAGAATTTTAATTGGCAGGTAATTCCTTCGTGGGTAATCATTTCCTACAAAATTATAAAATTTGCAAGTATTTCTACAAGATTTGTTGCGAAAAGTATTTTTTACAAAATATTTTGCAAGAAAATTGGTAGCAATTTCATGCAAGAAAATTGGTAGCAAGATTTGTTTGTTGAATTTGAAATTTAAAGGGAGATGTGACTAACATATATGGCATGGCAAAATTGTTTAACTTTTAACTTATAAAAGCACAGTTTTATAACTCCACAACAAATTAGAACCTACCATTTGAGTTTTGAACGTTTACTTTTGAGAACAATAATATGCAATTGTAGGTTTGATATATGTTTTTCACTTCACCAGATTGAATTGAAATCTATTTTTTTTTATTGTTATATCACAAGTTGATATAATTAAAAGCAAGGATTTCAAAAAATCAATACTTTCAATTTTTTATTGTTTGTTTTATTTTTATTAGCTATGCTGATATTATTATTGACTTTTAATCTTATTCATCTTTCAATTGTGCATATTAATTTTAAATATTTGTTAATGACATCAATACTAATATTTTGTATGCATTTTAGTTTATTTATAGTAAAGTTTGTACGCATTTAGATTTGTGAGAGTTATTTGGATTCCCATATCCATTATGTGAGTATCATAAATGATTTAATTAGTTTTTTAATAGTTTGTTGATTTGTGTAGATTCATATATTTCAGGTACTGTAGCATACTATTTGTTATCGGATAATCAGTTTTGTGTTTCTGGTAGTTATGTTGGAGCTTAGTTTCAAGAGTTCATGTTGGGTTTTTTCAGCTCCTCATTCTTTAATATTTGACGACATTATCTATTTCAACGTGTGAATGCTTAATACATTTATTATGTTAAAGTTAACAAATAATTTTTTTCATAAAATTTATGCTTTCAATTTTTTATTGTTGTTTTATTTTAATGACATCAATACTAATATTTTGTATGCATTTTAGTTTATTTATATTAAAATTTGTACGCATCTAGATTTGTGAGAGTTATTTGGATTCTTATCTCCATTCCATTAGCATCACAAATAAACTATTTGATTAGTTTTTTTAATTGTTTGTTGATTTGTGTGGATTCATATATTTCAAGTATTATAGCATATACTATTTCCTATCGGACAATCAGTTTTGTGTTTCTATCGTTATTGGACAATCAATTTTGTGTTTCTGGTGGCTATGTTGGAGCTGAGTTTTAGGAGTCCATGTTAGGGTTTCTTAAGCTCCCTATTTTTTAATATTTGATAAATAGTTGGACTCTATTTTCTAATAATGTCATCTAGCTATGATGATTTTGAAATAAGACATTTTTTTTAATGTTTGTGTATGTTATCCTTACGCAGACTGCTATATGTTTAGTGAAAAAACACCTAATGAGAATCATTCAAGGGAATTGATTGATGGATTGAGAGTTTAAGTATGATCATTGTGTTTCAGGACTTAAAAAAAGAAAATAAGTTTTTTATTCATTTTCATTTGCTTATTAACAATCTTTCTGTCCCAATTTAGGTAGTAGATGAGTTGCTCAATAGGCAGTAGGAAAAAATGGTAAGTTCTGTAATTTAGACATGTATTAATCCTTTGGATTGTGTTTTTTTATTGGTTATTTGTATTATGTTTGATTTGTTATGTTTGATTGTGTTCTTCTTCTTTGGTCTGAAGCGCGAGTTGTTTGACGTCGTTTTGGTCTCAAGCGCAAATTTCTACTGAACTTTCATTAGGTGAGATTTTAGTGTTTGATTAGAGTGCTTGATTATCAAGTTGGATTTTAGTATTAGACCCTTCAAATGCTGGCTAACCTCATCAAATGTCTCATTTATTTTTGTTCTAACAATCTTAGATGATCCTTTGCTTCATATTGGTTTAGATTAAAAGCTTGGGTATGTATTACTAATTGTTTTAAGAAATTGGCTTCCTCTGTGTAGTATTAACATTATTTACAAATTATTTTCATTCTTTTAGACATATTGTCAAGATGCAGATTTAATTTTTTACATTATATTTTCTTATCTTTTGTGGCAATGACAAGAGCTCCTCACTATTATGTTGTTTGTTGAATTTGAAACTAAAAGAGAGATGCGACCAACATATATGGCGTGGTAAAATTGTATAACTTTTAACTTACAAAAGCAAAGTTTTATGAGTCCACAACAAATTAGAACCTACAATTCAAGTTTTGAACGTTTAATTTTTAGAACAACAATATGCAAGTGTAGGTTTGATATATGTTTTTTACTCCACCAGATTGAATTGAAATCTATTTTTTTTATTGTTATCTACTTAAAAACTAAGAAAAAAACTACTAGGGATATTACCAAAACACCCCAATCTGATTAAAAGGTAAGATTTATGGTTTTCTTTGTTTGAGAAATCTATTTTTTCTAATTTGTTGCTCTTGACTTTTTTTTGTCCTTGATAATTTTGATGCTGGAATATGTTGTTACTGTTTCAATTGTGCTATTATTAAAAGGTAAGATTTATGGTTTAGGTTTTAATTTTGAAAATTTATAGTTTTGTTTGTTTCTAAAATCCAATTTTTTAATATGTTATGTTCTTGACTTTTTGGGTGCTTCTTTTTCTTCTTTCTCAAGGACGGTTGCCACTACTATTTTTAAAGGTAATATGTTGTTTAGCTTTTAGATTCTTTGAGAATATCACAATTACATTATATAAATACTTAAGTATATTAATTGTGCTAGATTTTGTATAGTCTGATTCTTTTCCATACAATTTTTGGCTTTCTTTATGTAGTTGGATATAAAGAACCGATAAGCCAATCTAATAAAAAGGTGAGATTTTTCTTTCTCTTTCTTGAATGTTGGTTCCTTCTTTGTGCTTGATTTTCTCTAATTTTAATGCTTGAAATCTTCTACAATAAAGAAGAGGTTTTGAACCCAAAAAAAAAAATATTGTGAAACAAAAGTTACCCAGAAACATGTAAGCTTCTATTCTCAATCTTTGCCCCCTGCCTTTGGTCCTTAATTTATTTTTGTTTCCCTTACTCTGTTGGTTAAATTTGTGGTTTGAATATGTTTTTGTTTAGTCCAAGTCTTTCGTCGACACTATACCCTAATAATGGCAATGCTTTAGTTTTCTATGTTACCTTTCTAATTCTTTATTTTAATTCTCATATTCATTTCTTTGGTGGGTTCTATAAAACAACACAGTGTAAATTAAGATCGAAAGGGCCAATTTGTAGTTAAGGGTAGATACTTCCCTATGACCATCAAGAGGTAAAGCTTTTTCATCCTGAAAGCAATAGTTTACATATACATTATACTTTTTTATATTTTCTAATGGTTGATTTGGTTCCATTCCCAGGTTAAAGATTATATTAATATTCAAGTAACTATCAATTATTAAAGCTATCAATTTACCCTTTTTTTCCAGTTAGCCAAACAAATAAATTAGAATATTATATATATATATATATATATATATATATATATATATATTCCGGTGCATTGAGCATAGTTGTGATGATGTGTTAGTGATGTGGTTATTTTCTAATGGTTGATGGTGCATTATTTTATCAATGTAAGTTAATTTCAGTATTAAAATATACTTATTGTGATTTTATTGATTATTAAATGCAATGAATAAATTTGTTTTTGGTCCTTCAAGTGATGCGAGACCATAATCATGAGACCACAAGCTTCTTATGTTAAGACTTTAGATGTTAAAGTCACCAATATGGTTGTTATGGTTCATTGTGTGTTAAGGAGGATGTGGCTTTCTTTTGTAGTGTAGACAATGCCTTGATTAGGAATATTTTGTCTGAGGATTTGTGTTTGGTTGTTGCTTGGTGTTGGGTTTCTGAAAGATGTCATGACTAACAAACTCACTCTTGCCTAAGATGCACATAATTCATTAAACAATGCTAGAGACATGGATGCTATATTGGTGGTCATGATGTTGATCAAACCATTTAGTAGAAAGTTGGATATCGTTGTGTTTAAACTTTGGTATGACAATTGTTGACGATACAGATCACCTCATCTATGCATTTTTATGGTATGAAGGTTCCTTTGGTTATCTACCAACAAATAGTTGGCAAAACGCACACTTAATTGAAATTAAATTAATTTTTTTGTCCACAATTATTTGTATGCACCTAACTTTCTTTAATGTGGAGTGTATAACCATTTTTCTCTAACCATTTGTACGCAGTTTCTCAATCTTTTTCCTTGCTGGAAAAATTGTTGTGGTTGGTGGCAGTGGATTTGGAAATGATCCAAATGGAGGTAACTAAACATGTTCAATTCTCTTGGAAGTGGAAAATATTTGGTACTACCATGACAGTTCTATGCTAGAAAGGTTTTGGGAGCAAATGAAAAATCATAGTGCATTGAAAGTTTTAACTTTGTAGTCTTGGATTAACAACTATGTTGATCTCTTTGAAATGACATAGCATGTCAGATTCTGTTGTATAAGTTGTATAATGTGGACATTAAGATTCTACAACTAATGAGAGGTAATGTTATCATACTTCTGGTTGAATTTGTTTGACACCCTTGGTTTTCCCAATGAAAGGTAATATAAAAATAATTGCTTATTTTCATTTCCATCATGGTTCTCGATATCATAATAATGACAATGTTTTAGTTTTGTATGTTACCTTTTTAATTATTTATTTTCTTTCTCATATTTTTTTTTTCATTCCTCAAGTGTCTGAAATTATTTACAAATAATACATTTTTTTATGGGTAGGGAGTCTTTAAAATTATGACATTGTGGGAACTTCTCTATTGCTTTCATAATGTTATACATTTTACATAAGTGATTTAGTTATTCTTAAAAATATTTAGTTTTTGTTAATATACAGTTATTTACAATTGTTTGTAGCAGTGATGTTAATGACTTGTTTGGAAGGGATGTAGAATCTGAACCGATGAAAAATGAAAGATGATGACGATATTATTGATATTCCATAATTGTAGATGGTGAAAAATGTGTGTGGACAATGGACTGAAGATGAATAGTATTTTAGTAGTTGTTGATTATGAGAAAGTGAAACAGTAATATATGGAAAGGCTAATTTTTCCTTTTGCATCCTAAATACTTCTCTTTATTGGTTTATTTTAAGTATTTTTTTTATTATTCAAATTTTAAGCATTTGTATGAGTGCTTGTGATGTGAATCCAGAGGGTTGGATTCACTTTATGGATCTATCTAGGTTAGAATGCTAATAAGCAAGAAATTTGAGAAATTATTTAAAACGAGAAAATGGAAATAGATGAAAAGATGGAGCGGAAACTGATAAACGTCACACTTCCAAGGATGGAAGATAAGCCTAAGAGTTTAAACACACAAAGTGAGGAAGGACCTTTGATAAAACTTAGAGGGTTCCTGAATCACTCATGAACATAGGAGAATACTCTCGCTAAAATAAAAGAGGTAAACTCTAATAGTTTTGAATAAAACTCAACTTGTTTCATTGATAAAAATGGTTCAGCTTATATAGAAACTTTAACCACTAGAATTACAAAAGACACATAAATTGAAATTACATCTCACTTAAAACTATTAATGATCCTACTACTTAATGGCTGATAATAATTGAAATTATGGCAACCTAAAATTCACCCAAAACAATTCAGCCATGCATTCCCTTAGTCTCCCAAAGGCAAAGGCTGATGACTAAGTTGCAATTGGGCCATTATTATAACTTGAAATAAAACTAAACTAGAGCACATTAATTGATTAAATCAAAATATAATTTGGTAAGCAAATTTTATAATGAATTGGGCCACATTTAAACAAACTAATAACTTTAAAAAATAAAAATAAAAATAAAAATAACTACAGCAAAGTGGTGCATTAGTCCTTCTCCATTTAAGCTATGATATGATTCATATCAGCTTGCTAATGAGTGCATTTAAGAAACTTGGCTAAGTCCCACTATGTGTTTGTCTGTTATCAAAATATAAAGTTGAGTGAGTAATTGAAGGACTTGAAATATGGTGGGTTGTTGTATCATAGGTTTTTCCCCGCAACTTCAATGGAGTTCCAACATGATTTACATTATTATTATTACTATAATCATTATTTGTATTTTATTATTATTATTAATATAATTATGATTATTTTGTTATTATTATCAACATTGAAATTAGAATTAGCCTTATTAATATTATTATTAGTATTATTAATATTGTTATTAGTAATAAACTAATATGTTTAAATTATTCCTATATCATTAATTGTACATTCTTAGAGATATTAGGAGACATGTCAAGAAGCCAACATAGCAAAAGTTATATAGATAATGTTGATAGTTAATATTTATAAATTCGTAAATAAATTTTAAATTTAATATTTAATTTTTGCTACAATATTTTTTATTAAAATTTAATAGTAAATTATATAAAATTATAGTCTCAAATAAAATATCATTACGAAATTATATTTCATTTATTATCACTTGGAATATTTATTAAAGTAAAAAATAAACAATAAAAGAATCATAACAAAATACGCTAAACTCATGATAGAGAAAAACAAAAAAAAAAAAAAAACTTACACTTTATTCAAGATTAACTTATCATAAAAATTTTCTTCACAACAAAATATGAAAGATTTTAGACTGCATTTCCCTGCTAATATGCAAACACTTGGGTCATTCCTCCTTAATAATCAAAAACACAATTCATTTATCGGAAAAAGTTTAACAACACAAAAATGAGTCACACTCAAGCCAAATTCCCTTAAATCCCACACTCTCAACATGTTTCGGTGCATATAAATTGCATTCATGAATTCATCATAAATTCGACCCATCAATCATGATCATGTAACTGTGGGTGCATCTTGAAGGCATGCACTAAAGTTTGCTAGGAGTTTTTTTTCTCCTAAATAACTAATTTTATTGTACTTTACTATGAATATGTTTAATATTAAAATGTTGTTTTCATTATACTTTAGTGTGGATCTATTTAATTAAAAAAATATTTTATAGAGCATGCGTAGTGAAAGATAATCTGGATTGAAGGTCTAATTATAGCACAATAAAGTATATTTGAATTACGTAATATAAATTTTTTACTAAGAAAAGTGACAAAGTCACATGTTTTTCAAAATTATCATATTTTCCTGACGTTCTAAGTAATAATTATAGCTAAAAATAGATATGGATGTAAAATGTTTTTTCTTTTATAGGATAAAAATTGACCAAAGAAATTTTTCTGACATTTTATTGACCAAACAAATTTTGTTAGGATCATTTGCCCAGGCTTTAGGTACAAAGGAGTTAACTTTAATTTATCTAATCTAATCATAAAATATTATATAGATCATATAAAGTATACTTTTAAAAATAATTTCATAGGCGAACACATATAATTAAATTACAAGTTATATACACGTACGTGTGTGCATAACTAACATTCATTCTTTGATTATATATTAATAAAAAATCATATTATTTATAATTATATTAATTTTCTTAATATAATTTAAAATAATAATAATAATAATAACGTACATATGCATATGTCTCAATACCAACCACTAATTATTATTAGTTGTATTTTATGATGCATCGATACTTCAATTCAGGGTGTTCGACAAGTATTCATGTACGACACGTATCCATGTTCGACACGTATCCGTGTCCGATACTTTAAGATACTTTATCGATACTTATCAATTAAGTATCTCATTTACAAAGTCATAATAGACTATAAGAAAATCTTTGAATGATGACCAACTTTAGTGATAAAAAATAATTAGTCACTATAGTGATCAATTTATGTACCAATTTATAAACTTAACACTATTGGCAACTAAAATAGTTCAAAAAATTATAATTGGTCTCTAAATTGATAACTAAAATAGTTTTTATTATAAATTAGTTTCTAAATTGGTCACTAACATTAGCTACCAAGGTTTTGACCACTAAAATATTTGGTTTCTAATTAGAAAATTGGTCTCTAACATATTTTTTATTACTAAAATAGATCATTATTTAAAAGTTTTCTTGTAGTGGTGGTATTTTTAGGATGACAATAATTTATATTTTTTATGTTGAAGACTTTAGTACATATGGTTTAATTTGGATTGACACAATAACAATCTTATATTTATTATGTTTTTAAGAATTATTATACACTTTTCAATATTCAGATATCATGTATCATATCCTATTATTTCCAAAATAAATGTATCGACGTATCGAATACGTGACGTATCTGATACACGTAACGTATTCGTGCATCATAGATTGTATTACATTAGTATAATTATTAACATTATTGTTATAATAATAATAATTATTATTATTAAATAAATATTATTTATTTTTAATTTATTTATTACTAAGAATACTTGTGATTAGTTATTTAATTGTTTTCATACTATTATTCTTTTTTACAGGATCCATAATATTATTATTAGTATTAGTGTTAATATTAGTATTAATAAATATTCAGTATTTTTATTACTTTTATTATTAATATTAATGTTATTATTAATAGTACTATTATTTTGTATTAGTATTATAAAAATTATAATTATCATTATCGTGATTGTTATTTTTTTTATCATTATTTTGTTCGGATCCCTAAATTATCTTATGTCTACATTTTATATCAAAAAGTGTAAACTCCACTTCAACTTTTTATATGGTTTAAGTACACATCACTAATAATTTTATAATTTAAAGCAAATAAATTTACATCTAACTATTATCAAATTATTTATTTAGATATTATATATAATTATACATAATTATAACACTTAAATATCTATATTTTTATTTAAATATAACAATAATTATACAAATATTAAATTAACGGTCGTCTCCCAATCCAATGCATTTTCATATTATATACAAACAAACTTATTTTCTCAGGATGAAAACACGCCAACGAATTTTGAAATTTTAAGTGCACAATCCTCTTGATTAGGGATGTCAACGGGGCGGGTAAGGTACGTGTAGTAGCTCCCCCGTACCCTACCTGCTGAATAAATATTCGTCCTGTACCCGTACCCATATCCGTCGGGTATCCGTTATGCGGGTACCCGTCCATTTTTTTCATATCCACGGGTACCCACGGGTATTTACAAAAATATTTAAAAAAATAAATATTTAACCATAATTAGTGCTTGGATCAAGAAGTCTCTTTTCTCCGATTGATTCTTGAAAAACAAACAAATAAAAAATCACGACCA
>Ga0214545_1004839_pt1 | contig 24898 bp, 10 predicted proteins | sample CNSS4metaG_FD_160064 | JGI IMG/M metagenome (GOLD analysis project Ga0214545, IMG submission 160064) | Root nodule microbial communities from cowpea collected in UCLA plant growth center, Los Angeles, California, USA - CNSS4 | ecosystem: Host-associated > Plants > Roots > Nodule | place: USA...
AAAAGAAAAAAACTAAATATTTTTTTATAAAACAAAATGAGATAATAAATTCTATTATTCTTTGAATTTTCTTAATTAATTTTACTTTATGAAAAAGTTGAAAAAGTGTTTTATTCTCTTTTTTTCATATAAATCTCTATCATAACATATTGTTAATCTATGAATAGATTTTTACCTTTATTTGATCTCGTAGTATAATGTAAAATAACTATTTATTTACAATCTAAAATAATGTTAAAAAAAATATTACACATTGAAAGACAATGAAAACTTACTTTAAATATTACAAAATCTAAAATATTCTGAAAATCTTATTAGTGTCCTGGTGTTTTATCGAAAAATTAATTTGAGAAGTTAACGAGGGAATAATGACTCGTTCTATGTCCCTTTAAGACAACCAAGAGTGAAAAAGATAAGAACAGAAACACATTTTTTGCCGGGAGAGAACATGTTTCACATAAATTAATAATTTCTACTTAATTGAAAATTGTGCTGTTTGAAAAATCCATAACATCTATATATGATTCTGTCGACCAAGATTAACTAGTGAATACATTCGGAAGAGAGTTACGAGACAACAACAAATTATCTTTTACACGTTTATACTTGGAAATATCTTAAACATATGGTAATGGGAAGGATTTTTTAAAGAATTTTCAAGAATAGAGTTAAACGAGTGAGTTTAGTTTTAAGTTTCTTAAAATATTTTTAATTGAATTTTTATGAATTTTTTATTTATAATTAAAAAAAATTGTATTTCTCAGATACATATTTTTATTTAACTTTTGGAGTGATGTAACTATTATTTTCTGTTATTATCTAGTTTATTAGTTTATTTCCCTGCCAAGTGATTTTTAGGTTAGCCATACACTTCATATGTTTCTAGCTGTCCAAGCTATTCATATGTTATTTTCAAAAGTTTTGACAAAAATTTACAGTGCACCTTCTTGAACAATATGATATCTTACATAGTAAATCTTTAACACTCCCAAACATTATTTAATTAACGGAAAAATATAGGACACAAACATTATCGAGAAATATAAGATATTTGAGTACTATATATGAAAATTAGTAAATATTTAGTTAAAAATACTCAATTTATCATAACCTTAAACTTAAGCCATATAGTTATAGATTAACATAAACAAATTTGTTGAGAATGATTTTTCAAAAGAAATACTAATTGACTTTTTCTTAGAAACTTCTTTCAATGCTACTGATCTCAAATTCATAAACTCCAAACTATTTAATACTGTCATAAAATTCATTAAGGAAAAACCCATTTCTCATAATATGAAAGATAAATAACTCAGCCTAAAAAGCTAGTAAAATGATCAATGATGAAAAAAAAAACAAATAAATAGAACATATATGGCTAATAAAATGAATCTAAAGTTAAATTACTTGAAAATCCATTTGCTGAAACTGCATTCATTTCCATTAAATTAGTCCAAGACAAAGCCATAAAATATCCAAGACTTGTATCTATACCAAGACAAAACATTATGGAAGAAAAGGAAAAAACCTAAGAAGAGCATAACAAAATTACCACCAACATTATTATGTACATGACATATGCAATGTTCGGTAAAGATGCATTCCAGCTAAGACCACCTCTGCCACCGGCCTAATATCAACAAAATTTGGGGCATGCATCTGATTAATTAAACTTCATAGTAAGAAGAAGAAAAAAAAAACATTCTGAACAAAAAGGACACTTCCCAATGCAAGGGTTCACGCGCTTCCTTTAGAAACTGGCCAAAATACAAATGGACAAGAAAACGCCCTATTGAACCATGGCAGAAGGGTGGGTCCCCACAAGCACAGAGCCATGCACTGCACAAGCCATGTCCTCCCAAAAGTTCAACTAAAAACATTGGCTTCCACTTCACCAACCTATTGCATGGTGGGGTCAACCACTGATGAAAAACACCATTTTTTTCTACTGCTACTGGAACTAATACTACTACCTTTTTTGCTTTCTGCATGTGGATTTTTTTACCATGGCTTGTGAGAGGTAAACTTGGCACTGTATGAGAGTTTTACCGATCCTAAACCCTGGAAGAACAGTGAAAGCAACTTGTGGCTCAGATTCCACTGCCATTTCTTCATCATTTTCATTTTCATTCTCATTCACACTCTCCATGTACACATCAGAGAATCTGCAACCCTTCCCCACTTGAAAGATTGAAGCTTGAGACTCAAAGGAGAAGGCCAAGCAGTGTAGAAGCCACACCCTCTTGGCCATCTCAGCAAACGAGGTGAAGAAGTTGGTGTTAGGAAACTCTCCACCATTCAGCAGGTTCCTCTGATTCACGTTGTCAAAGAATGATGCCTCCATCTTGGGATGAACAAGTCTCAAGAACTTGATCCTGCAGAATTTTGCAAATGGTGACCTTGGCTTCGCCGAAAGAAATTCCATCGCTTTCACTGGTTTTAGCTCGTTGAACCTCCCAAAGAACAGTTGCCTCTTGTTTTTATCCGGCAGGGATTCATTGGGTAAGGAGAAGTTAGGGATGTTGAAAGAATCAAACATCTCCCTACACACAAATGACTCAATTGCAAAACACTTGTGATCTTCTTTCCAGTAATCCACATTCTGCTCGATAATGGCATTCACTGAAGCATCAATATCCCAACCTGCAGATCTCATCTCATTCACCAACAGTTTCACAAAGTTTCGAATGGACCTAACGGTGTGGCGAAGAACAGTAACAAAATGGCTGGGACTTAGCCCTGAAATGTGGAGATTGTCAAGAACTGATAATGATCCACTTTGATTTAACCTCTTCTCAATTGACCTGTTCTGCTTGTTAGCTTCCTCTAGCTTTTCTCGGAGAAATGTAATCTCAGATTCCTTGAGCCGAACCTGTGATTCTAACTTCTGCCCTGTGATCTCAAATGTTTTGTTCACACTCTCTAACTCCTTCAACTTAGCTTGAAGAATTGCTCTATCCGGTGAAGGATCAAATTGCTTTTTAAAGAAACACTGCTTTATCTCAGACAAGGTCTTGAACTCTGAGACTATCAATTGATCAGCAGCTTGAATCACATCAGGGTCATAAGGAGACTGAGCATGCTGCAGCTGAGCATATGAAGCTTTCACAGTCGAAATGCTGGCAAATGCTTTTGCAAGCGAAGCTTCTGTGGCCTTTCTTTTCTGAAGTTCTTCCTCTTCTTCTTTGATTATATTTGCTTCATTGTTGAGATCTGCATCCCCTTTCTTCAGTCCATCAACTGGTGCAATTCCTGTCACTGCTCTAACATGAAGAACTTTGGCGAATGTGCGAGCCAACTTGCTCTTGCTTGGTGTCACTGCTGAAGGCTTAACTGATTCCATCTGCAGAAACATTACAACATAGCAAATGAAGGTGAAAAAAGAGAAGTGTGTTAAAGGGTTTAAAAAGACAAACAAGGGCAATAAAGTCTTAACAATAGTGGTCATGATGAGTGTGTTTAGAAAAAGAAAAAAGCATTATGCTTTAATGCTTAGATCGAGGCCTTTAGTGGAGGCTGGAATTTTTCTTTTTGTTCTTCACCTGTAAAAGTTTAATGTTTGGCAACTTTCAAAGACTGCAAAAAGACATTTCTAACCAAGCTTATTTAGAAGACAAGGACCTGAAAGAATAAAGAATGAAGGACATAATCAAAAGATGCATTAAATTAAGTCATGCTACATCCACGTAACACTAGGCATCATGTACAAGGTGGCAATTACCAACGTGAACATAAATGAAACCATTATGGCAAGAAAAAGAAGATAATTCAGTGGTTGAACCGACTTAAGAGAATGTACACATTATATATACTCTTTGAAAATAAAAGGTTTTATAATAGAAAAAGGAAAGCTTAAAGCCAAAATTTAACACCGACTCAGCCAAAAAAACACAGGGCCCTCATTTCTGCATATTTTACTGTGATTTTACATCTATATCAGGCCTTGTTTGGCTTCCTATAATTTCGGTTCAAAGAGCATATGAGAATTGGCCCATCAGTCAAACTAGTCAGAACTTCTGTACAAAAGGGTCAGATTAATAGTTTATCTTCAGTGTATATTGATTATGAAAATAATAAATGATTACAACCATAATCAACACTGATCCTGTTCACTTCCCATGTCTTAGAAAGGCAACTTTAGTCAACAAAATATGCATAATCTCAAATAAATAGTTAAATCCAAAAGTAAATTCAAGTGATCTACCTTTGTAGGACAATCATTACATGATGCTAAATGATATTTTAATTATGAGTATTTCAGTAACAATTATCAGACTCAGAATTAGTTTTGATGACAATATATATATATATATATATATATATATATATATATATATATATATATATATATATATTCATCTGATGCATAACCCCCCTAGGATTCCCTGAAATCTTCATATTCAACAGGTAAAGATCAGGCATAGCAGTAACTCGGTAGTGTCTGCAATATAGGACACATTATGAAAGTGAATATCTGACATGGAACTTTTAAATTCAACATGATGACAATGAGAAAAACGTATCAACCTCATCAGGAATCATCCAATCACTACATGGTAAAAGAGATACCTTTCTCCACTTCTCACTATATGCCTAGAAGGACCCTTTAAACCTTCTCAAATGTAACTAACAATCTACTAATTGTAGTTCAGAAATATCATAGTAAATAGAACAAATAAAAGTAATTAATTCAATAGAAATTCAGAAACTGATGAAAAGACTGTACTTCAAAGCCTCTCTCATTTTCCAAACATTCTAACGTGTTTGGTTTTTTATCCAAGCTTCAAAGGGACGTTGAAATTACTCACATAACATTGGTTTTCGATGGAAAAGCAAACAGACCCTTGTTCCTTCTCCAGACAAAAAATTACAGAATGAAAACTGTTTATCTGAAAGGTAAAAAAACACATAACAAGAACAAGCACCATTTTTTTACAGCCATTGAATCCTTACTTCCACTTCTGTCATTTCAAAATCCACTACACAGACATTCACATGACTAGTCTTAGAAAAGTCAAAACAATACAAGATTAGATTCTTTGGTGCTTTCAAAATCCACCAGACACAGGACAAGTTACCTTATAAAAACACAACACTAGACCATGGGGCCTTATAAAACATTAACCCAGTTCCTTATTTCATCCAAAAAATACCAACCTCTCCCAACAGTCCACAACAAACAAAATCCGTTATAGATGCTAGAAACCTAGTATTAACCATGATATCAACAGCCATAAAGATCAAACAAAAGCGCCAAAACAAAGCATCTTCATGCCTTCTGGCAATCAAAATCACAACTTTTATGTTTCCCACTAATGGCCACAACCACAAGTCCTTTTTATTATTGATGGATGTTATGCCTAGATAAACACTAAGCAAGTCAAAACCCAAAAAGATTAGAGTGAATGATAAAACTAAAAACAATCAAAAACAAAATCAAACATTAACGGCTTAACCATTGATTTGACAAGCCAAGGGATTTCATTTCACTGTACCTTATAAAATCTTCCGAGAAACAAGGAGAGAAGTAGTGTGTTAACCTCTCCTCATAGTAAAACGTAAATCTCACGAAAACAGAGACAGAACAAAACAACTCAAAGATATGATGCTTGTCCAAGCGAAAACTTCAAGCACCTGCAAAATCAAACGCCCTTCCTAAGAAAAGCCATCAACAAACAGTAAGAAGAAGAGTTTATTTTCTTTCCGTCCAAAACACCAGAAAGGTTAAAAACAAAAACACCCCAAAGGCAAAAGAATGAAAACTTACAACCAAGTTAATATAAAGTGCCCAAAGTCAACAAAATGATCACCAAAACGTGTTTGCAACAAAAACGCGTTAAAAAGATAGTAGTACAAACACAGACTTTACATTTTACCTTCAAACGGGTAGCACCAAAAGTTTATGTTTTTGAATTAAATTTCTGTCCCCTCGTCATCAATATAAAGAGAAAAAACGGAAACCGAAACGGAAATGGAAACAGAAACGGCCAATAGCGAATAAACATAAACAAAAAATAAGAAAAATAAAAACGTTTAATGTCTTAGTGAAGTTTCTTATGAAGTTTCCTCAGCTAACCTGAACAAGGAAAATGAATGAATGGTAGAAAAAACTGAAAATGGCCCACTTGACCCTTTGGTCCAATCTCTTCAAAGACCCGTTCTTGTTATTGTGTTGTGTGATTGATTCCCTTGTTTTCTTCTTCTGAGACTCCCTGGTTTATTTTTCGTCCCTTAGAAAACCTCGTCGCTGGGTTTATGGGCTGTTGTGTTGTGTGTTTTATTTATTTTTTATATGTATCTTTTTTTTTTCAGCGTCCCTTTCGCAATGGCAGAGACAGAAATACGATAGCTGTAATGTGAGAGAGAGAAAAAAAATCCAGAGAGAGAGAGAGATCTAGAGAGAGAAAGTGTGTGTGATGACGAACAGGGACAAGGGTGGATATGTTGGGAGATGACAACACTCTCTGGGCATTGGGAATTTAAAAGGCCGCAGAGTGTTGTGTCGCTTTCGGTAATTTTGAGGCTGTTTTTATGCCCTTGGAGTACCAAGGTTTTACGTGTTGCGTTCGAGGGCGGGAAGGGTAGGGATGGAATTTCACAGAGGATTGTTCCGTGTGCATGAATAAAAAGACTTGGAAATCGAAAATTCCTTATTCTAAATAAGATTTAATACGTTTTTATTTTTTCTATACTCACACTTAGAATTCTTCTTTATTTTAAATTTAATATATTTTGTTATTTAAATTTTAAAAATAAATAAATATAATTATTATAGTCTAATTATATATTTTTTAGTTTGTTAAACGATTTTTCATAATTAGAACTTATATAAATAACTTAACTGTGAATCTAAAACGATGGAGTCAGACTAAAATATTATATTCGTCTATTTTAAAAATTTAAGATGAAAAATATATTTGAATTAATGATAAAATTTAATTTTGTTTTGTGTTCAAATTTAGAAATTAAAATCATATTTAATTTATTATTTAATAAGTGACAGATCTATGTGTACACAAGAGTGTGCAGGTGCATCCTTGATTTTCTTAAAATTATTACCAAGTATTCAAAAATGTTTTATTTTGTTCCTCTAATCTTACATATTTGAATATGTTGGTTGTTGCTCTATAATAGACCCATGTATAGTTGAAAGTATACAATTATACTACTTGACTTATCCCATCAACTTAGAGTCAAACATCCGTCCCTGATTATAATATTATAATATAGTGGTCTTAAATTATTAATTATTACTTTAGAAAAAAAAAGTTAATAGTTTTTTTTAATCTTTTTATTATTATCTTAAATATTTTAATTTAATTTGAATGTATCGTTTAAAAAGTAAAGTAATATAAATATTTTCATTAATGTTATATGACAGAGTAAATATGTTAATAAATGTATTAATATATGACATTAATTTATATTAATTAATTATCTGTTTATTTTTAATTAGTCAATTCAATGTGATTAATGATGTGCATTTATCTTTTATATCACATGTAATTATTATAAGGAGATGTTAATGAGCGTTTAAGGACATTGTTCTATTTAAAGTTTAATCAATGAATATTGAATTTTATAAAAGTTGTAATTATAATATTAAATGAATATGATTATAATAATTATTGATATACTTTTACTTTATTTAGAAGATAAAATTGTCTACAAGTATTATACAATTATGATGGTCAAAATGGACTGGTCACTTAGTAAGCCAACTCACTCAGTTCACTTATTAGCAAGTCAAAAAATTTGAACCTCACTCAATCCACCATGGGTTGGTGGATTAAACGGGTTAGCTCACTAACTCAATTAAAAATAAATACAATTCTTTTCTTTCGTCCTAAACAAACTAAAATTTAGTTGTGATTAAAATCTAAACCAAAATCAGAAAAATATTATGTTTGCATTTGTCAACCCAATATGTTGGCTAAAAAAAACAACCCAACTCAACCCAAATACAAAAAAATTGTGTGACTCTTTATCTATAGGTGGGTTGGTGCCAGTTCACCACGGGTTCAACCTGGGTGAGCTAGGTTCTTGGTGGGTCATATCAAAAATTAACTCGTACTGAAATTTTTAAAAAACTTTGAACCTAACCCGACTCGAACCGTGGTGAATCGGGTTGGCTCATGGGTTCTGACCCACTTTGACAACTCTATATACAACTCTAATTGATAATTTATTTGTGATGCACTAAAAAATAATAATTAAATAATGAAATAATTATATTTTAATATTGCTAAAAATTAAAATATAATTAAACATAAAAAACTTAAATTAATAGAAAATAAAATATTATTTGTTTTTTCAATAAAGAAGATAAAAATAATTAATATAATATTGTTTTGATTAATAAAACATACAATATTTTATTTTCTGTTAAATAATTTTTTATGTTTAATTATATTTTAATTTTTAGTAACATTAAAATATAATTATTTTATTGTTTAATTATTTTTTAACTTTTTTTCATCAAATAAATTATTAATTACAAATGTATAATACTTATGAGTATTTTTGTCCTCTTAAAAAAGTAAAAGTGCACTAATAACTATTAAGATCATAATTTAGTTAATATTAGGGTTATCTACGAACTTTTACAAAATTCAATGTTCATTAATTACACTTTAAAGAGAGCTCTCAGGACTATTACTTAGCAAGACCTTATTATAATATTATTTTGTAACACCATCATAGAAAATATATAATATAAATTAAAATAGAGTTTAAATATGTACAAAATATACATAAATATAAAATATTTATAAAAGATAAATTAAAATAAAATCATTATTTTCATTTATGTTGTTTTTATACTTGTATCTATATTTGTTCAATTTTATATAATATAGTGATAGTATATTATTACAAGGATAAGTTAATGAAATATATTTCCAAGATAAAAAATATATATAAATAATATAATTTAATGGATGATCCATAAACAATTCAATATTAATCAAACACAAAGATAATGTGTGTTATATTAAGTATATATATGAGAGGATATTAAATCAATGAAATATCAAATGACACCTTTTGAAAAACTTATATGTCTTACTAAAGACTAATATCTAATCCAAATCAATCACTATATTTACAAGTGAATCTAAAAATAATTGATTATGATAGGTTCATTGCAATCCAAAGGAATTTAATAACACAACTTTAAACAACTAAAAAACTATTAATACAAACCATAATTTGTTCAAATATCATCCTTCATTCATATCAATTTAACATTGGTCATTCAAATTCATTATGTATATGTTCATTCCCATCAAGCTTATAAACTAACATTGAATATTTTTGCTTTAAATACCCACAACTTAGACTAATTTGTCTTGAATGTAGTAATATAACATAAAACTAATAACACATACACAAAAATCATCTCAAACTCAAACATTTAAAATATGCTAAAACAATACACAACTATGCATAAAACTAAAGATATTGTGACCACATCACCATCATATCCAAATCATTTATCGCCAGGTTTTATAAAAAACGTAAATAGCTTTTCTTACTTAAAATCTATTTCTACTAACCAACTTCCAAATTCAAAAGTAAAACTATTCAAAATCTAGAGACTTAAAGTGTATCTAAACATATCAAAATTTTAGTGTAAGTTTAACCAAGTTGAGAGGATCATCTTTATCGATTAACTCCACTAAGATTGATAAAAAAAATCATAAGAAAAAGAAGACAAGTGTAAAGACCTAGAAAATGGTATTTTAAAATTGATAGTGTCTTTAAAATAATGAGACTCAATTATTTTAATATTAAAACGTTAAAGTATAAATAGAAATTTGATAAACTAGTTTTATTACTTTAAAACACTTTATCTCTCCAAAAATTACTTTCCTAGAGTATTTTGACTTCTCTCTAAGCCTTCTCACCCTCAGTTCATCTTTTTGAAGATCTAAGATCGTTGGAGTGATCCTCCCGACAAGCTCTTCACTTCTATCTGATCAATTTCTAAATCTAAGTAAGTTGGTATTTTGCCTTTTTCCTCGTCCAAAATTGTCTTGCTTCTTGCATGCGAGCTTACTTCACTTGCATGTGTTATTTTAATAATCTATATGAGTCTCTTATGATCAATGATCATAATGACATGTCCTGATTCTTCTTGTCATATTTCTATGTATAGATAGAGCATCATGTGGAGTTAGAGGAGTTTTGGTATTCTTAGAGATGTTTGGACCGTCTTTTAAAGGTGAGGGGAGCCAATTTATATCTTTTGCATGTTGAGTAGTTTAGTTGGTGTTGGAAAATGGGATTTTTTTTTTGTGTTTTAAAATTGTGAATTTGTGATCTTCTAAATATGTGATGATGAACTGTGTGGTTAAGATGTTAAATTGATGATTGAATTGTGTAAAGACCTAGAAAATGGTATTTTAAAATTGATAGTGTCTTTAAAATAATGAGACTCAATTATTTTAATATTAAAACGTTAAAGTATAAATAGAAATTTGATAAACTAGTTTTATTACTTTAAAACACTTTATCTCTCCAAAAATTACTTTCCTAGAGTATTTTGACTTCTCTCTAAGCCTTCTCACCCTCAGTTCATCTTTTTGAAGATCTAAGATCGTTGGAGTGATCCTCCCGACAAGCTCTTCACTTCTATCTGATCAATTTCTAAATCTAAGTAAGTTGGTATTTTGCCTTTTTCCTCGTCCAAAATTGTCTTGCTTCTTGCATGCGAGCTTACTTCACTTGCATGTGTTATTTTAATAATCTATATGAGTCTCTTATGATCAATGATCATAATGACATGTCCTGATTCTTCTTGTCATATTTCTATGTATAGATAGAGCATCATGTGGAGTTAGAGGAGTTTTGGTATTCTTAGAGATGTTTGGACCGTCTTTTAAAGGTGAGGGGAGCCAATTTATATCTTTTGCATGTTGAGTAGTTTAGTTGGTGTTGGAAAATGGGATTTTTTTTTTGTGTTTTAAAATTGTGAATTTGTGATCTTCTAAATATGTGATGATGAACTGTGTGGTTAAGATGTTAAATTGATGATTGAATTGTGTATTATTTTTGAATCTGTGTAGAATCATGTTTATTATGCATTGTATTTTTGAAAAAGCTTAAAAGTTATTGATATGTTGTTGAGAATGCCTTTATGATATTTGAATTGGGTAATATGCCTTTGTGATATGTTGTTAAGAAAACAAACACAAGCAAAAGGATAAGCTAGAGTAAAAAAAGAAATTTTGAACATGTTACAAGAAGCAGATAATTAAAACAGATTATATACATGCAAAATAGTAGGCATTCAATCATGCGATAGCAAACAAACATGACTCTATGACTCAATTATCCAGATACATATAATGAGATCGGATTCACTGAATGTCTGCACTTGTGGTGGCCTCTATTGCTTTACAGAGCCATTGTCAATAGGTTTCACCCTACCACACACAAGATTAGCCCATGATCATATATGGCCATTATCCTGCCAAAGACTAGGCCTCCTACTACTATCACCACTTGAATTAGTCTACTCTATATGAGACTGATTGATTCTTTAGAGTTCCAGGATGCAACCTTACATGAATCCTTATCTAATTATATACACTACAACACCACCATGAAGTCTCCCCAATAGGCTCATGGAATTACGTCTATCTCATACAACAACCATGTTCCTCACACCAGATTCACATGATATCTCAAAACATTGCATTCTCATGTCCAAGACCAACCAACCAACAAATCCATTTATTATTTCACACCAAATATAGTAAAATTTTGGTCCCATTAAAGCATACCAAACATGCATGATCACATACTTCAAGCTTGAAAGGTAAATAAACAATCAAAGAACAATTTAAGCCAGTATAGTGTTTTCTGCACAAGTCTCGCCCAAGCTAAAGGTCCTTACTCAGGCGAAAGAGATTCTCGCGTTCAAGCGAGCCAATCTCACCTAGGCAAGGGCTCGAATAGTAAACACTGTAGATTTCTACGGGTTCTCGCTTAAGTGAGACCTTCTCGCTTGAGTGAGATGACTCATCGCCCAAAACAAAAGCTCGTCGCTTGAGCGAGAGTTTGAGTAGAAACAAGGGGCAAACTTCTACTATTTTTGCCTATGCGAAAATCACTCACTTGGGCAAAAATAGCAGGTTCCTCCCCTACTCGTGCATGCAACACCAGATATCAATACCAAATACAAGCAATATATTTTCACACATTCACCAGCATCACTCAAGCATAAAAAAGTGAAACAGACCCATAACAAGCATAATAACTTGAAAACATGCAAAACCCTAGCTTCCCTTACCTTTGGCAGATGCTATCACTTTTGACAAGATGAGCCCTAAGAGGAAAAGAGCATTACAAATCCAAAATAGTTTAAGACGCTGAAAAACAAGTACATAGTGACTAGAATAAGGCTCCAGAGACAACCCAAGATAGAGCCAAGGCAACAAGAATGAAAAAGAGAAGAGGAGGTTTGAGCTCAACTTACACGAAGGAAGAGTTCGAGTAGCTCTAGGGAGGTTCTAGTTGTGCCCTAGCAGAGCTTATGCTCAAAAGATGGAGAATGGAGGGGAACTATTTTTAGAGAAAAGAAATAGAATGAAGGGGTAAGTGGCTGGAAAGGGTCTTGAGGTTACTAAGTGGGTTGACCTTGGGCTCACTAAGAAGACCAAGCCCTTAACTTATAAGACAAAAAGAAAGGGGTCTAACAATCTCCCCAATAACATAAATTTTCGACCTCGAAAATTAAGACGTACCAGAAAATAGATGCAGATATGACTTCCTCACATCCTCCTCTAGCTCCCAAGTAGAGTCAGTTGTCCTCCGGTCCTAGATGACCTTGACAAGACTGATGGTTTTTCCCCTGAGCTTCTTAACTTGACGATCCTCTAAACCAACTGGTTGTACCTTTATTGTGAGATGCTCCATAACTTGCACATCCTCAGCTTCCAACACGTGAGATGGGTCAGGCACATACTTCCTCAACTGCGAGACATGGAAAACCGAATGGAGATTAGCAAACTGAGGTAAAGCAATCTCATACGCCGCTGGCCCAATCCTTCCCAAGATTTGATATAGACTAAGAAACTTAGGAGAAAGCTTCCTTGAGCGGATAGCCCTTCCCACATTGGTAGTTCAAGTCACCCTCAAGAACACGTGATCCCCAATTGCGAACTCCAAGGGTCTCCTTCTTTGATATGAATATGCTTTCTGCCTACTCTAAGATGCCTGCAACCTATCTCTCACCAACTTCATCTTCTCTATGGTCTATTTTAACAACTCTAGCCCAAATAACACTGATTCGTCATCTCGGTACCAATACAAGGGAGTCCTACATCTTCTCCCATACAAGGCTTCATACAGTGTCATCCCTATGCTCGCTTGGTAACTGTTGTTGTAGCTAAACTCCACCAACGGTAGCACTTCATCCCAACTGCTAAGATGATCCAACACACAAGTCCTCAACAGATCTTCCAAGGACTGGATCACTCTGATTGCCCATATGTTTGAGGATGATAAGCAAAATTCATCCTCAACCAAATTCCCAAAGCATCTTGCAGTATCTGCTATAACTTAGAAGTGAACCGCAAGTTTCTGTCAGACACAATGCTACAGGGCATCCCATGCAACCTCACGATCTCCTTGATGTATAACTAAGCCAACTTGACCATGGACATCCTCAGATTCACTGCCAAGAAGTGAGCACTCTTGGTCAACCTGTCCACCACAACTTAAATCGCATCATGACCTCTCAAGGTTCGTGGCAAATGGATAACAAAATCCATAGTTATGCAATCCCACTTCCACATTGGTATATCTAAAGGTTGTAGTGTTCCACCGGGTCTATGATGTTCAACCTTCGCCTTTTGAAAAGTCAAACAAGCGGATACAAACTATGCCACATCCTTCTTCATGCCCTGCCACCAGAAGGTCTCCTTGAGATCTTGGTACATCTTAGTCATGCTAGGATGCAAGCTAAGACGACTCTTGTGTCTTTCCTCAAGGATCAACCTCCTCACCTCAGCATCCGTTGGTACACAAACACTGCCTATGAACCTCAACACACCATCACTACCCATGGCCAACTTCTTCGCTTGATCTGATCCAAGTAACTCTTTCACCTTCTACAAACTATCATCCATCGAATGTCTTTCCTTGATTAAGCTCAAAAAGTCACTAGATATAGTCAGGGCACTACATCTAATGAATTCTAGTTCCAACTCAACTTGCAGCTTCATATATCTGAACCCTTCTATCAACTCCAACTTCTTGATCATGAGGTGTGCCACATGCATTGTCTTCCTACTCAAAGAATCTGTCACCATGTTAGCCTTCCCCAAATGATATAGGAGTTTGAAGTCAGTCCTTCAAGAACTCTATCCACCTGCTCTGCCTCATATTCAACTCCTTTTGATCAAACAGATACTTGAGGCTCTTATGATCACTGAACATGCAAAACTGTGCACCATAGAGATAGTGCCTCCAGATCTTCAAGGCAAACATCACCACTACCAACTCTAGATTATGAGTGGGGTAATTCTTCTCATGAACCTTAAGCTGCCTTGAAGCATATGCTACTACCTTTCTTTCTTGCATCAACACACAACCCAATCTCTGATGAGAGACATCATAGTAAACCTCAAAGGGTTAACAACATCGGGGATAACGAAGATCAAAGCACTAGTCAACCTTTGCTTAAGCTCTCAAAAGCTTTCCTCACACCTAGCAATCCAAACAAAAGGTTGGTCCTTCTTGGTAAGCTGTGTCAAAGGCACCACTATCTTGGAGAATCCCTCTATGAGTCTCATGTAGTAGCCAGCTAGACCCATAAAGCTCCTGATCTTTGTCACTGACTTTGGACGTTCCTACCTTATCAAAGCTTCCACCTTAGCTGGATCCACCGCTATACCCTGAATTGATATTACATGCCCCAATAACTGAACTTCCTTAAGCCAAAAAGCACACTTCGACAACTTAGTATACAACTACTTCTCCCTCAGAATTCCAAGCACTATCCTTAGATGCTCAACGTGTTCCTCATGAGTCTTGAAATAGATGAGTATGTCGTCTATAAAGACCACGACAAACTTATCTAAAAATAGCCTAAAGATCCTATTCATGTAAACCATGAACAAGGCTAGAGCATTGGTCATACTAAAAGGCATAACCACATACTTGTAGTGCCCATATCTGGATCTAAAGGCTGTCTTCGAAACATCCTCCGCCTTCACCAAAATTTGGATATACCCTGAGCGTAGATCAACCTTGGAGAACATCAACCCCCCATGCAACTGATCTATCAAATCATTTATCCTTGGCAAGACATACTTTTTCTTGATAGTCATCTTGTTCAACTGTCTATAGTCCACACACAATCTCGAACTACCATCTTTCTTCCTGACCAACAACACTAACGCTCCCCACAATGATGCACTAGGCAGTATAAACTGTTTCTACAACAACTTCTCTATTTGCTTCTTAAGTTCCACCAACTCCGTCGGAGCCATGCGGTAAGGAGCTATCGACACTGGACCCGCTTCTAGTACTAGATCTATGGAGGACTCAACTTCCCTCCTTGGAGGCAACCTTGGTACTTCCTCTGGAAACACATCCTCAAACTCCCGCACCATTGGTATAACTGTTATCATTTACTCTTTCTCAACCTTTAACTGAGAAAAGATAATGAAGCATTGTGCGCCATCCTTGACCTCTTTCAAAACACCCTGAGAAGACAACCACTCAGGCCCCTTTGAGTTGGAGAGCAACAACTTCTTCTCCCGGCAGTCTATGAGAACGTGATTGGTAGAGAGTCAATCCATCCCCAAGATCACATCCAAACCTTTTAGAGGTAGGCATATTAGATTAACTTTGAATATGCATCCCTTTACCTCCACAGGACACCTAGCACACAAGGACGATTTCCTAACAACCCAAAATGTCAGAGTAGATACCACAAGATTAAACTGCAGCTCACACACTGGCAGATCCAACTCTTGCACACAAGACTCTGACACAAAGGAGTGTGTTGCTCTAGAATCATACAACACACAACATTTTACCAGCAATCATACAACATTGAGCATGTCGCTTCTGCCCCGATCATCGCATACACCCTACCAGCTACTTGAGGCCTACTGCCTCTTCTCCTCTGTTGAGTTTTAATCGGAGGTCGTGCCACTACCCTCTTAAGAGTGGGATAATCTTTGTCAAAATGTCCCTCCTTACCATAGTTGTTGCATTTGCGAAAGCCTGCTAACTGGGGCCAAACACTTCTCAAGTGAGGTCTTCCACACTAATGGCACTAGATCTTGTTGGGTGGGGAAGAAAACCCTCCACACCCATGAGACTGAAGGTGATGCCTAGCATAAGGTTTCTTCTTCTCTTCAGATCTCGGCTTGGACCCATATGGTTCACTAACTCTCTGTTGTTGCTAGAGCTAAGCTTCCACCTCAGTCTTCATCCTCTCCATGTCCCTAGCCTTCTTCACTAAGGTCGCAAAGTCCTTGATGGAGAGTGGTGTCACCATCAAACAAATGTCTCCTCTGAGACCATTCTCGAACTTCCTATACCGCCACTCCTCATCCAATAACATAGTGTAAAAACGCCCCAGGTGCTTAAACCTCTCTACATACTCAAAAACCGTCTTATTTCCCTAGGTTAACTAGAGGAACTCTACCTCCTTAGCATATCTCACACTATCAAGGAACTACTCAAATAAAAACTTTCTCTTGAATGCTTCCTAGGTGATCTATTCCCTCTTCTCCTCCATGACTAACTTCATGCTAGCCTATCAATGCTCCGCCTTTCTAGTGAGCATGTACACTATGTAAGCCAATAGGCTTTCATCAGGGAACCTCTTGGCATCAAAGATCCTCTCCATGTCCTTCATCCATTGGTCAGCTAGATCAGGATTGGTCTTGCCATCAAACTTGGCAGGTTGGTGCTTTAGAAAATCCTCCAAACTCCACTTTGGGGTGGGGTAGAGCTTGAGGACCGTAGGCAAGACCACCAACCATGTTTTCCTCCAACTGTCGGAGGGCTTCCATGTGTTGCCTCTAAGCAGCCTCAAAAGCCAACCTCACAGCCTTCATGTACTACATCACCATCTACTGCTACTCAAGAGATGCCTCCTAGCGCTGCATCGATGCCTCATGCTGCTGCATCATGGTGTTACTTTGTTGGGTTAGGGCTGCTGCCATGGCCTCAATCGTCCTGGCTATGTTAGGCGCATAACTTTGAGGGGGTTCAAGTGTTACACGAGGAGGTGCCATATCACTAGACAAATAGGAGAAACCATTATTCAATTTTGATTAGACTAGAAACTTAGCTACAAAACACTAGGAAGACACAACACAAGCTAAGCATGCACAAGCCCACATACTCTAAGTAACGAAGGCTCTGATACCATAAAAATGTGACATCCCATTTAAATAAATTAAATCTACTAAATAAAACATCATATGATTACGATATAAAATAGAGCATAAGACAAAGAGTATAAGAGATTCACTGTCAGTCATCCACAAATATATCAAGAAGGAAAGCCAAAGGCACCATGCAGTGCCATAAACATAATTATCCAAAATAGATGGAATTAGAAATTTGCTCACAGAGCAAATAGTTTGAAATGTAACAGTGTAACAAAAGGAACCCATCAGTGAGCCCAAGACCAACTCGTGGACCACTAAACTATTGCATTCCCATTATCTTGACGACCACCAGGGGTTTCCACATATGCTCACACTAATTAATTGATGATCATTGCAAAAGGAAAAACCACGCAAGAAAATAGACACAAGAAAAAGGGTAAACTAGAGTAAAAAAAGAAATTTTGAACATGTTACAACAAGAAGATAATTAAAATAGATTATATACATGCAAAACAGTAGACATTCAATCATGTGATAGCAAACAAACAAGACTCTATGACTCAATTATCCGGATACATATAATGAGATCGAATTCACTAGATGCTTGCACTTGTGGTGGTCTCTACTACTCTGCAGAGCCATTGCCAATGAGTTTCACCTACCACGCACAAGGTTAGCCCATGATCATATACGATCATTATCTTGCCAAAGACTAGGCCCTCCTGCTACTCTCATGACTTGAATCAGTCTGCTCTACGTGAGACTGAATGATTCTTTAGAGTTTCAGGATGCAACCTTACTTGAATCCTTATCTAATTATATACACTACAACACCACCATGAGGTCTCCCTAAGAGGCTTATGGAAATATGTCTATCTCATACCATAACCATGTTCCTCACACCAAATTCACATGATATCTCAAAACATTTCATTCTCATGTCCAAGACCACAACCAACCAATCCATTTATCATTTCACACCAAATATAGTAAAATTTTGGTCCCACTAAAGCATACTAAACATGCATGATCACATACTTCAAGCTTGAAAGGTAAATAAAAAATCAAGGAATGATTTAAGCTAGTATAGTGTTTTCTGCACAAGTCTCGCCCAACCTAGAGGTCCTTACTTAAGCAAAAAAGATTATCTCGCTCAAGCGAGCCCATCTCGCCTAAGCGAGGGCTCAAACAGTGAACATTGTAGGTTTCTACGGGTTCTCGCTTAAGCGAGACCTTCTTGCCTTAGCGAGATGACTCATCACTTAAAATGGAAGCTTGTCGCCTGAGCAAGAGTTCGAGTAGAAAGAAGGGGCAAATTTATGCTATTTTCGCCTAGGCGAGAGTCACTCGCTTGGGCAAAAACAACAGGTTCCTCCCTTGCTCGCGCATGCAACACCAAATATCAGCAACAAACACAAGCAATATATTTTAACACATTCACCAGCATCATTCAAGCATAAAAAATGTGAAACAGACAAAAAACAAGCATAATAACTTAAAAACATGTGAAACCCTAACTTCCCTTACCCTAAACCCTAAATTCTAAACCTTAAACCCTAACCCCTAAACCCTAAACCCTAACTTGACAAGATGAACCCTAAGAGGAAAGGAGCACTACAACTCCAAAATAGTTTAAGACGCTAAAAAATAGGTACACAGTGACTAAATTAAGGCTCCATAGACAACCCAAGGTAGAGCCAAAGCAACAGGAATGAAAAAAAGAGGAGTTTCAAGCTCAACTTACACGGAGGAAGATTTCGAGTAGCTCTAGGGAGGTTCTAATTGTCCTCTAATAGAGCTTCTGCTCAAAAGATGGAGAAATGAAGGGAACTGTTTTTAGAGAAAAGAAACATAATGAAGGGGTAAGTGGCTGGAAGGAGTCTTGGGGTTACTAAGTGGGCCTTCCACTAAGACGGTCAAACCCTTAACTTATAAGACAAAAAGAAAGGAGTCTAACACATATAATAATTCATTCATTTAATTAATACTTTTTTAACTAATATATTTTTATTTATTTTGTTTATTTTTTCTATTTATTTTTATTATTATCATGATTTTACTTAGTCATAATATTTTTTTAATATTTAAACTTTATTTAAATAAAATATAAAATATATTTTTTAATATATACATTTATTCACATAAATGAAAGTATGCAATTTTATAACTGAAATAAAATATTATAATTATTTAAAAGTAAGAACGTTACAAGCATAACTAGACTTTATTTGTGTAATTAACTATTTACGAGTTTGATATATAAGAATTCATTTTATTGGGTGCACTATATAAGGTGTAATTAATGATCACCGATTCTACTATGTTTATGTTGAAATGTGGAATAATTAACTCTATTAATTGATATTGATTTTATTATATTTATGTTGAAATTTAGAATAATTAACTCTAATAATCAAAATTAAAATAATATACATTCATATAGTGTATTTTCTGACAAAAATATCTTTTTTTTTTATATCTTTTATATCTACAATCGTTTCCTAACACAAAACAAAAACTATCTTTTAAATGTTATTTAGACAAAATAATCATAAATGTTATATAATTGTATTTAATAATCTATTTTATGAACAAAAATAAAATTGATAAAAAGTTTAACAAAAATAATTTTCACGTTGTACCGTTTATTTTTTCTTTTTAATCGTTTGTCTTTCGTGTGTTGTTATAAATTAAAATATAATTAAATGTAAAAGAAACTTAAAATAGAAAAAAAAATTCGGCGAATTTTAATTATTCAAATTTCAACAAAAATATAGTAGAATTATTGATTATTAATTTTACATTAAAAAACGCTCTAAGAACGATTATTAACATTCTCTTTTATTTTATTCTATATTTATTATAATGTAGTTTTTTTATCAAAGTATTTATGTTGTTGATAATTTTAAAAGATATATAAAAAACGCTCTCAGGATACCTATTAGTATTCCCTTTTATTTTATTCTATATTTACTATAATGTAGTTTTTTTTATCGAAGTATTTATATCGTTGATAATTTTAAAAGATATATAAAGATATTCAAACATTCTTTTAAAATTTAAGTGACTTAAAAAATTTAAAGTTATCGGATAGAAAATAGTCATGTCTCAAATAATTAGAAGAATTAAAAATATATTTAAAGTCTATTATGGAAATCATGATATTTTTTTCATAATTTTTTTTTATGTTGTAATTTTATCATTAATTTGGTCGTTTCTTATAAAAAGATATACCTATTATCAAAAAGTATACCTACAGTGTTTATATATGAAATTTAAGCTTTTTTAATAATTTTACCTTTTAGCAATTTAATATATTTAATTTGTTCTTAGAGTTTGGAAAAGAAAACTTAATAGATGCTGAAAATAATATAGAGAGAGTTTTTTTTTTTAAATAAAGAAAAAAAAGAAATATAGAGATTAATTGAAGGAGTGCGCAGTTTAAAAAGCAACGAAAAGATAAAATAATTAATGATTTTATGAGTAGGCAAAAGGTAAAATAGTCTGATAAAAAGTTATTAATAAAATATTCCTTATAATAAAGTCATATATATATATATATATATATATATATATATATATATATACATAATTTTTAATTATTTTACATTTTTAAATTTGTTGTGAGTTTTATTTATTAGATATGTAGTCATAGTTTATGTAAGATCATAAGGTAAATTTATTAATTTGAAAATCATTTTCAAATTATGAATAATGTTGCTAAATATAATCATTACTTAAATTATTTAATTTGAAGGATACTTTTAAAATAAAAGTTTAAAATTGTGATAATATTGATTTTTAACTTAATTGTTAATTAATTATTTGCTTAAAAAACTACATATTAATAGTTATATTAATGATGATTTTTAATATGTTGACAACGTTATTAATATTTTAAGATATTTTAAAGTTATATTAATGATGATTTTTAATAAGCTGACAATGTTATTAATACTTTAATACGTATAATTTATTTTTACGTATTACCAGTTTCCTTTTGTACTGATAATATTTCTACTTATTATTATTATTTTCGTTGTCTTAGTGTACACAGCGATTCCATAAATAGAAGTTTAATTGATATCGATTTTATATTTGGGAGAACAATATACATACCTCATTAATCATATTCTCATGCAATCTTAATTCACACATTCAATTACAATATCAAACATATATATATATATATATATATATATATATATATATATGCAAAGTACATCAAAACGGTAAAAATAATTTATCTAACCACAAACTCAAAACAAAGATCCAAGAGGTCAAAGTGAAAAATCATGTGTCTAGGATCAAATGTCAAAATTTTAGCTCGATTTGACGGTTAACAAAGCGAAAATTTTTATTTTACCAAGAGGACGTAGACTAGAAAAATAGGGTAGAGCCCGATGCTGGAAAAGTGGCAGCTGGCGCCTAGCCCCTGGAACCCACTAACTTGTAACGCTTGACGGTCCAAAATGATGCCCGACAATACCAAGTCAGTGGCCTAGTGCCCAATGACACTGTAACGATGCCCGATGGTGTACCAAAAAAAACAATTTGGGGAAAATTGATCATGTGAAATTGACTAATTGGGCACCTTTCTTTTAGTGTTTAGTTCCAAATGGTTTTAGAGAGTCCAAAACTAATACCCAATCACTCAAAATATATCTTTAAACTTTTTCCCAAATCAAAACCAAACACAAATCAAATATTAAACAATTCAACATACAACTTATCATTTCAACACACCATATCACAATTAACTACCAAGATGATTAGTTCACACCAAAATTCAACAGAAACATATCTTCCCTTACCTGTAAAAGACAGCCCAAACAACTCTTAGAATACCAAACTACCTCCAACCACACAAGATGTTGTATCTACACATAGAAACATCACAAGAACGATCAGGACCAACAATTATGATCACTAATCAACAGAGACACATATAGAAGATTAAAAGGACACATGCATGCAGAAAATACTCACATGTAATAGAAACTAGAAGAAGACCAAGGAAAAAGGGTTGAAACTTAACTTACGCGAATGGAGAAATTGATCAGTCCAAATTGAAGAGTTCATCGCGAGGATCATTCCTACAGTCTCAGATCTTTAATCAGGCGAACAAAGAACGAGATCTCCTAAAGAGAAGTCAGAGAACTCTAGAAAAGTGACTTCTAGAGAGATGATATGTTTTAAAATAATGAAACTCATTTATAACAAAATTTAAACTAAAAATTTTAATATTAAAATAATCAAATCTCACTATTTTAAAACCATTATCACTTCTAAAATACTATTTTTGTAGGAATTTACATGAATTATTAAAATATGTTCCAACCTTTAAGACTTTTATATCACACCTTTGAAATTGTCAGAAAATTTTTTTTAAGAGAGATGTGTTTTATATTTTGAAAATATGTTTTATAAACTTTTCAAATATAGAGATAATTAATTAATTCATGAAAATTACTTAGTAGAAAAAAATATTCATTTAGTAATTTATCTAATTAAGTAATCGTGCATGTAAGAAATCTTTTATGTTAGTATTCATTATTTACGAATTTATAATTTTTGTTTTTTTTCTAGGATATATAAGATAATCTATTATATTTTTCTATAATGGATCACAATGATTATCATTTGAAACCTCAAGGTATTTTTAAATGAAGCATGAATATCTAATTAATTACTTATGAAAACTTTTAAAGAGATACAATATACCTATTTTAATGTATGATCAAAAAGATTTATGCAACTTAAGAAAAATATGAAAACATCCAACATAATATATTATGTATTTTAATAGCATTATTTGTTCTTATGGAACTGAGATAGTACCTTATAGGGACTCCAAAGCTCTCGACAAGTCGTTCTTCTAGGTCTAGTGGTCGTTCTATAAGTTCTCACATCTCTTCAAGCAAAAGATGGAAGTATACCTACATAAGGTACTCCAATGCTCAAGTCAACAAAAAGCTCTACTCAATAGTCAAGTCTCAAATTTAGCAATTAATGAACAAGTCTTGAGTTGTCTAGAGTGGACGGAGGTCCATGCTCCAAAGCGGACAATACCTCGAAAACGTAGTGGTTGATCCTCACGATGTTGTCGGACTTGCAGTCAAAATAGTGGCGCCGTCTATGGGGACGACAACTCCACTTGCCTTGACTGGGAGGCTTGTTTCGATACACTCAATATTCCCACATCGCTTAGAAGTTGAGACCAAGCACAATTTAAATACTCTTTCCTCCCTCCACACTTTGAGGCACCTTTTAAGGACAAAACCGTGGTAGAGCTCTATGCTCCAAAGCGGACAATACTTGAAGAACGTGGTAGTTGATGCTAATGATGGTACCAGACTTACGGTCGGATCATTCATTATCAAAATAACTAGATCAAATTTTCATTCTTCATGTTTAAATAACTATTTTAATTTATCCCATTTTTTCGTAGTAACTTAAATTTAGTTAGTGATAAACTTTTTTTTTTTACTTTTTCTATACAATTTTCTCCTTTGTATCTTAACTTGACACTTCTTTTTCAATAGATAAGATATTTCTATTTCTTTCATTACTTTATTTTTTTCTATCTTTTTTTCCTCTTTTGTTAAAGTCTTACTTTGTCTTCTCTTTTTCTTTAAGCTCATCTTTCTCACCATGCAATCAGGTTCTATGTTTTCTATCTTTTCTTCTACCTTTCCTCATGGATAATATTGATATTTGTGTTATGGTATCATAACTCTTCATTTAAAGACCTCTACTGCATAACTCTAACTAATCTCTTATCTTCTTTGAAGCTTTTCTTTTTTCTTTACCGCCTAACTTCTTCTTTCCCTCTTATTGTTGACATGAGAAGCCAAGGTGGTTTGCTTCTTGAAGATTTGATGAAGATTGAATGAAGTTCTTTTGAACTATCTTGAAGCCAAAAACATTGGAATGAAGCCTACACTGATGAAGGAAAGAAGATTTGATGATATCCATGGTGATCAAGGCTGAAACATGTGCTCTCCATGTTGTTATATCATTAAGAAAGTGTGCTTATAGTTTGTAATTCATGTTGTAGACCTTAAAGCATTAATTAGATGTAGTTTGGTCTTTGTTGTGTTTTTAATCTGTTGAATGGTTTTTCAACAGGTTAAAATGTCTCTTTTAATCTTTTGAATGGTTTTTTAATAGGTTAAAAGGTTGGCTGCAGTAGTCTTAAACTGCAACAAATTCAATCAATTGATTTAGTTTTTAATCAACTGATTTCACTTAAGTTAAGTGAAATCAACCGATTGATTTGAAAATCAACCTGTTGAATTTCGTAACAGTTTGACTATAAAAGCTGTGATTTTCGAAAGAGAGGTCTGTTGATCATTTTAGAGCACGATTTGGTTCTGGAAACTTGTGGAAACTCTCTCCTTCATGATCATAGGTGTTGCAGCTGTTGAAGATTGATCTTGGATCAATTCTTGAAGCTTTTGGCTTGGTTTGAAGCTTGGAGAAAGTGGTTTGTGGTAGGCAAGGCTGTGCTACCACTAAGGTTTGATCTT
>Ga0214545_1004840_pt1 | contig 24893 bp, 7 predicted proteins | sample CNSS4metaG_FD_160064 | JGI IMG/M metagenome (GOLD analysis project Ga0214545, IMG submission 160064) | Root nodule microbial communities from cowpea collected in UCLA plant growth center, Los Angeles, California, USA - CNSS4 | ecosystem: Host-associated > Plants > Roots > Nodule | place: USA...
TTTTAATTATTAAAAAAAAAATTAGGTCAAAATTGAATCAGATACACATACTTAGGTACTAAATTGAAACAAAAAGACATATGTGGGGACCAAATCGAAATCAACACAATGACATCTAATAGTGACACTGACACGTGGCATTGTCAGTGTCACATGGCATTGTAATGCCATGTGGCACTGACAATGCCACGTGTCACACACAGGGACTTGACACGTGGCATTTTTAATTTTTTTTAAAAAAATTTAAAATTTAAAAAAAATTAAAATTTAAAAAAAAATCAAAAAAACCACAGATTGACACGTGGCACGTTGACTAACGACGTTAGTCAACTCTGTCTGAAAGGGACCTAATTGAAGCAATTTTCAAAAGTAGGGATGCAATTGACACTTTTTTAAAAACGGGTACCAATTTGACACTCTAGTACCAAACTGGGTACCTTACGATTAATTAAACCTTTTAAAATAAACGTATCGATGTATCAAATACATATCATATCTGATACACATATTATATCTGTGCATCATAATATAAAAGTAATTATGATTATATAATGTACGACAAAGTTCATTGGCCTGATTAGAAACATTTCGATTGTGTAATTGGAGATAAGTTGTTTGAAAAGATAATAAGAAAGATTCTAATAATTACAAGTTGATGTGTTGGAAAATTACTGATTTAATATTATTTAGAATTTCGATAATTTTTTGTACATTATTATACAATATGTATAAAATAATTATCTTAAATAACCATTTATTATATTATACTTTTAAACTATTAAAATTTCTATAATGTGATAAATTTATTGTTATTATTATCTTTAATTTTTAAAATAATGTTAAATAAAATAGGTAATTTAATAAAGTAATTAATAAATATTATTTGAATTTTGAAAATTTTAATAAATTGTTTTAAAAAATACTGTTTAAACAATTTTTGGTATGTTTTAATCCTTCGTTAAATATTAAAAGATACTAAAATATAATATATTCTCTTACAATCATTTTTTTTATTGTTAAAATACAGCCTTTTATAAAATAAAAAGTAAATTTTGTTATAATTTTGAATTTTAAAAAATACTAAATGATAATGTGAATATAAATATATTTTGTGAAAGTTTACAAACATCGATACTTTTCCTAACAAATTTATTATCTTTTAAAATATATCTGTTTTAAACTATTTTAACATGTATAAATCTAACAATTATTTTGATTGCCAAAATTTTTATTTATAATGGATTTTTTATGTTTGAATTTCTAATTTTAATCATCATAAACATGTGTTTTGTTGGGTATAAAATATTAACAAAAGATGATTATATTAAAAGATATTGAAAAAAAGCTAATGCAAATTTTAAGATTTAGTTATTGCCTAATTAGACGCTACCATTTGTAATAAATAAAACTTACAAGATTTATATGATTTTACAATTAAATTTTTGCAAGATTCATTTGAAAATGATCCGTTTATACAATATTAACTTCTTTAATTTTCAAAATTTGTGTGAATGTTCTACGAAAAACACTCAGGTTAATTAAATACATACCAAAATATGCATAAAAAACTTCTAAAAATTTAATAATTTTATCATATTTAATATTATTTTTTCTAAAATAAAAAAAAAATTCACAAAAAGACAGTGGAAGAGAACTAGAAAACAAGAATCCACCCTTCCAAAGTCAAATATCTATGAATATTCACTTTCCCTCTCGCGCGCAAATTTAGAACTCAAAAATTTGGGAGTAGCTGCCACGCTGGCGATCCGCGACAACGCCCTTCACCCAATCACAACCAATGCTCAAGCTCTATATAAACTAAAAACCATTACCAATCTTCTCACCATTCAAAAACACTCAGTTCCCTCCTTTGTACAACAACAACCGAATTCACCAATTTCAGTTTCAATCTCGAAATCAACCACGATGAGTTCCGCAGAGGTTGCAGCACCAGCGAAGAAGGGTGGAAGGGGCAGGCCCAAGACAACAAAATCTGTTTCTCGTTCCTCCAAAGCCGGTCTACAGTTCCCCGTTGGCCGTGTTGCTCGCTACCTCAAAGCTGGTCGCTATGCGCAGCGCGTTGGATCCGGTTCCCCAGTTTACCTCACTGCGGTTCTTGAATACCTTGCCGCTGAGGTGCGTTTAATTATTCGTTTTACAATAGTAAATCTTTTTTAACGATTTTTTTGTCTTTCAATTTTTAATAATTGTTCTGGGTTTAGGTTTTGGAACTTGCGGGAAATGCTGCGAGGGACAACAAGAAGACGAGAATTATTCCAAGGCACATTCAGCTTGCGGTGAGGAACGACGAGGAACTGAGCAAACTCATGGGATCTGTAACCATTGCTAACGGTGGGGTTCTGCCCAAAATTCATCAGAATTTGCTGCCCAAGAAAGCTGGCAAGGGGAAAGCTGAAATTGGATCTGCTAGTCAGGAGTTTTAGATTTTAGGGTTTGATGTCATATTTTAGTACCAGTGATCATTTCAATGTAGTTTTGATATGGGTATATTAGGGTTCAGATTGGATGATGTATAGTCCTTCAGTTTGTGAAAAATAATTATTTGTTTTTTCACTAAATGGTTTGCCATATTTTCTTCCTAATGTTCTTTGCTTTGCTTAAATTAAGTCAATTCAAAATTGAAGTATGATTAAATTAACAGTTTAACCAGTGTTTTACATAAAAGAAACTTAATGTGTTGCTTAGTACATTCCTGATTGAAGATTTGTTAAAATAGACCAGTTAATAATTAAATTTTTATGTAAATATTATTTTGTAAAATAAGTGAAGTGAATCGAAGTTTATGTTTGTGTTTATATACGAGGTTTTGCAGCACATTGAATATACCAAGTTGTTTAACGTTGTTGCTTGTAGCTTATGAAAAAACTGTTTCTCCTTCCCTTTTCTCTACCTTCAACCCAAAAACTCAGATCACCACCGTGTCACCTTCAACACCATAAATGGCTCTCCTCTTCGCTTTTGCCAAAGGAGACCAAATGGAACTCCAAAACCAACGTCATAATCACACACCCAACTCTTGTTGTGATGGAATCATGTTCCTCCATGTATCAACTAAGGCAGATTCAAGCGCGCATGACCCTCACTGGCTTAATCACCCACACCTTCCCCCTTAGCAGGCTCCTAGCTTTCTGCGCCCTCGCCGATGCCGGCGACCTTCGCTACGCCCACCGTCTTTTCTGCCGTATTCTTGAACCCAACACCTTCATGTGGAACACCATCATTCGAGGCTATAACAAGGCCCGAATTCCCGCCATGGCCTTCTCCTTCTTCCTCGATATGCTTCGACTTCGCGTTCCGTTCGACCCCAGGACCTTCGTCTTCACGCTCAAGGCCTGCGAACACTTTTCGATGGCTTCACAGGGGGAGTCCGTGCACTCCCTTGCTCGGAAAACTGGGTTTGATTCCAAGTTGCTCGTGCGGAATGGGTTGGTTCATTTTTACGCTGTTCGGGGTTGGTTGAACCACGCGCGCGGGGTGTTTGATGAAATGCCGGTCAAGGATGTTGTTACTTGGACCACGATGATTGATGGGTATGCGGCGTGCAACTGTTCTGATGTGGCAATGGAGCTATTTGGTTTGATGTTGGAGGGTGATGTTGAGCCCAATGAGGTGACGCTGATTGCGGTGCTTTCAGCTTGCTCAGATAAGGGTGACCTTGGTATGGGGAAAAGGATTCATGAAATTATGGAGAAGAAGAATGTGAGGTGGGGTTTGAGTTTACACAATGCTTTGTTGGATATGTATGTGAAATGTGGATGTTTGGTGGCTGCTAGGGAGGTTTTTGACAGAATGGAAAGTAGGGATGTTTTCTCTTGGACAAGCATGGTCAATGGGTATGCTAAATGTGGTGACTTGGAGTCTGCAAGGAGGTTCTTTGAACAAACTCCTCAGAAAAACGTGGTATGCTGGAGTGCGATGATTGCAGGATATTCTCAGAATGACAAACCGAAGGATTCATTGAAATTGTTTCATGAAATGCTTGGGGAAGGTTTTGTTCCGGGGGAGCACACCTTAGTGAGTGTGCTCTCTGCTTGTGGCCAACTAAGTTGCTTTAGTTTGGGCCATTGGATACATCAGTATTTTGTTGACCAAATAAGAATACCGATGAGTGTTACTTTGACAAATGCAATTATAGATATGTATGCCAAATGTGGAAGCATAGATTCGGCTACGGAAGTCTTCAGTGCAATGTCGGAGAGAAACTTGGTTTCTTGGAATTCTATCATTGCAGGTTATGCTGCCAATGGTCGAGCAAAACAATCTATTGAAGTTTTTGATAAGATGAGATGTATGGGATTTGAACCGGATGATATTACATTTGTGAGTTTGTTGACAGCTTGCAGTCACGGTGGCTTAGTTTCTCAAGGTAAGGAATACTTTGACACCATGGAAAGAAAATATGGGATAAAACCAAAAAAGGAACATTATGCTTGCATGATTGATCTACTAGGTAGAACTGGCCTCGTAGAAGAAGCTTACAAGTTAATAAAAAACATGCCAATGAAGCCTTGTGAGGCTTCTTGGGGTGCCCTTTTAAGCGCTTGTAGAAAGCACGACAATGTTAAGCTGGCCACTTTGTCTGCTTCTAATCTTCTAAGCTCGGATCCAGAAGATAGTGGTGTTTATGTGCTTCTGGCAAATATTTGGGCTAATGAGAGAAAATGGGGTGATGTGAGGAGGGTGCGAAGTTTGATGAGAGACAAAGGTGTGAAGAAGATTCCTGGTCATAGCTTAATAGAGATAGATGGCGAATTCAAAGAGTTTTTGGTGGCGGATGAATCACATCCTCAATCTGGGGAGATCTACAGAGTACTGGATGAAATATTTTTGTTATCAAAATTGGAAGATTCGGGCTGTGACTGCGACTCATAATCTTCAGTCAGGACAAATATGTCTCTCCATGAAATTCCATTAAAGCTAGAAACTCAACCTTATCTTGGGAATAAAGTGGACGGTGAATGTGGAGTCTCCTGTTCTGTCCGGTAATTCCTTGAACTACAAAGGAATTGTATTTGTATTGCTATCTTTATGGTGGCTATTTACCGCATATAATGTTATTTATATATTCCTGTTCACGTCTCTAGGAACCTTCGACATGCTATTAGGCTTAACCTTCTTATGCACGCCTAAAATTTAAGCTACAGCAATGCAATTCACGAGTTCAGTTCATTAAGGTCACTGGGCTTTATTTTGACTCTCGTAGACTGCTCTTGTCAACTTGTATGCAAATTGTGGTGCTGTGCTATGAATTTTAGCCAAGGAAATCTGTGATCACCTTCCATCCAAACAATTGGTTGTCTCAACTTGATGCTTTCGGGGTATGCAAAACTTGGAATGGTTAAAGATTCTAGTTTCATATGTGATCCTGTCGTTGAAAATGACTTGTTTTGTTGGAGTGTTGTGATATTTAGTTCCACTGAAAATGACCAGCCATATGAGGCTCTTCAGTTTGTTCAATGAAGTGCAACGACAGAGAATAGTGTCTGATCAGATCATGATGTTCAGTGTCCTTTCTGCTTGTACTGGTGTTGGTGCACTTGTTCAAGCGAAATGAGTTCATACATAAGCCTATAAATTAGGGTTTGGAAGAGCTCTACGATTGTCAATGTTATGAACCTCTAAATAATGTTAATATACTGCTGTGGTTTGTCTACAATTAGGTTATATCGATCAAGTGCAGTGCATCTTTTGTCGCCTGGATTCGCAGACTAGAAGCCATCTTTTTGACAGAATTTTTTTCCTGGTAGGAAGAGTTTACCTGGCTACTGGCTTCGTGCAAGCTCAATTTGCTTCAGACTATCTTTCACTTCCGAGAATTTTCCTTGAGGTATATTTTAGACTTAAATTGGTCATACTATAGAAGTTATTTATTGTAAAAGGAACCATGATATTCATTATTGGTTTCAAATTTAGCTGTTCTGCAGTAGCCCCCGAAGTTGGCCTTGATAAACAAGTCTTCTCTAGGTTTTCCACTCTTCATCTATTTAGGGTGTTTTAAAGATAATCATGTTCCAGAGACACTATCATTGTTAAATATGAAAAAATAGATTTTTTTTTTCTGTTAAATTATACCCTTGTTGATATTAACGAGTCCTTTACTTACTTTTTTTTTCAAGCCACTTGACCCACAATGCCCTGAACATTGGCATCCTCTGCAAGAACAATTCTCCAATAGACAGTAGTTATGACTATTTGCAAATTTGGCTGGATATGCCTTCGTTCCTAACTCCATGGCTGTTAGTGTTGAAGGCTTTGCTTTCTTTGACAATTATGAGGAACACATGTTCATATTAAGTTAAAAATCCAAGTAATATGCACACAAATATGCACTACCTTGTGGTAGTGAAACATCACCCTCTTCCTCTTATAATGTGTTTGGATCCACATACGGATGGAAATTGACTTGAAAACGTGTTTGGATTTGCATGTTTCCGCTGATTTGAAAGTGTGGATTTGTAGGTGAGTTGCAAAATTTGACACTCTTTAAAACGAAGAGAAGTGCAGAAAAAGCTAAATAATCGTATTAAAATTACTTTATTGTTCCTCTTTTATTTATATATATATATATATATATATATAAATAAAATTTTAATTTTAATTATTATAATAATTAGTATTATATAATAATAATGATGATAATAATATTATTATTATTCAAATAAATATCTTTTGTAAATAAATTAATTCTATAAAATAAATATATTTAAAGAAATATGGAGTTAAAATTATATAGTCCATATTATAAATTATTTCAAGTTATAATTGAGAATAATAATAATTATTTTAAGTTATTAATTATAATATGAATAAATTATTTTTTTTGTAGTTTTAAATAACACTTTTAATTTTATTTGAATATCATTTTTTCTATTTACAATGAAGGGTAAAATAGTAATCATATAATTTATTCTATTACAAATTATAATTTATTAAATTTTATCAATCACATCATACACAAACTTTCATAAACTTTCCACTCAAATCATACAATCTTTCCTTTAATCCAAACAACCCTATTTTTAACTACAAATCAACGCAAATCTACTTCTTTAAATCTATACCCCAACATTAAGGGTGTGTTCTTTTGGGAGGAATGATTTGAGGGACAGGAAATGAATTAATTTGAGTGTATTTGAGAGTAAAATTTATGTGTTCTTTTTAAGAGATTTAGAGATGATAATAAAGTGGATTTGAGAGAAAATTTTGTAAAAGTTTATGAAAGATTTAACTGATGTGATAGATAAATTTTTTTTTAATAAATAAAAAATAAAAAATACTAAATTATCCTTGTTAGTGAATATAATATAAAATAATTTTTGGAAGAGTTGAAATAATATTTTGTAGATAATAGGTTAATTAAGAGTTTTGAAGAAAAAAATTATTATTATAACAAATAAAGAATAAATTGCATTTGATATAAGAAAAATTATAAAATATTTAGATATTAAGTAATATAGTGGTTAAATTAAAATGTAAAAAATAAAAATCACATTTTATTATTTATTTTGTATTTTTAAAATAGCTTTGTTTTCATCTTGATTTATTTATTTTTTCATGTTATTTAGAAATTAACATATAAATAAAAAATTCAAAACTTTTTGACAATGAAGGAAATACTTTCTAGGAAATGTTTGGTAAGCATCGAGGCTACCATTTTCATCTCACTATTAGCATGCATGATCCATTGAGGCTATCATTTTCATTCTTATCTCAATGTTTGCACTATAATATGGATCTATTTTCATTTTCATTTTTCATTTCTGACCCATCATTATTGCTACTACCATGCAAGGTCCAGTTTTTCCGCTTTTTTTCAGAAGAAAATCACAACCTCACTCTGCTGCATTTTACATATTCTAAACATATTTTTAGTCACTTAAATTTGTATTATTTAGCAATATTGTGGTAGTGATATATATATATATATATATATATATATAATCAAAATCATATGATGTCTTATCATGAATGTTCTAGTTCGTGAAAAGTGGTGGATCTCGGTCAAAAAGTTTGAAGGACCAAAATAATATATTCAAATTTTATATATTTATTTATTATTACTAATATAATAAGTATGTATAATTTAGTATTGAATAGTACCGTTTCAAAAATTTTAATTTCTTAAATTTTATTTAATGATACCGTTTCAGGAATATTCTAATCCTTACACATAAACGTCAGAAATATAATTAAAAATAATTTAATAAAAATACTAAATTCCCTTCATCATCATTCTTATTTCATATAAAAATATATAATTTGTTATATATTTGATTTCTTATATTTTTGTTGGAAAATTACATCTAAAAGTGGAGATGTTATCAATAAATATTTGATTTCACATTATTATAAAAAAATTCTAAAATAATGATCAATTTTAATAGTAAAAAATATGTTTAGAAATCAACTTTTTAACAAGAGACAAATTTTTTTTTTCTAGTTAAAACATTAATAGTTAATTATTGATTAATTTAGATATTAATTCATAATAAAAATTATTTTAATTGAATGATTATTATAGACCATATTCTAGAGTTAGTTCATACTAAGACCATATTCTAGAGTTAACATAGAACTGTAAAGATCGAAAGGAAATATTATATTAAAATTCTAATGGTTATTGTTATCGAAGTAAATATTATATTAACCTTCCATTGATCTTAAAGTAAAAAATAATTCATATCCAGTTAAAGAGTTTTATTAGATGTCAATTTTGATTAATAATAATAAGTTAATTTATTATCGATTTAGTAATGAACCGATAAGGTCAAACAATATTGAGTGTTCTTATATTTGTTGAAAAAAAATATTATTGATTGAATTAAAGAAATTAATTTCATTAATATTTTTTATTAAGTAGAATATTATTATATTTTTTTGTTAGAAAAAAAATAATTAATATAAAATTTAAGATTTATTGTTGATTGAGACTTGATCAATTAAGTTAGTAACTAAATATTTTATTTTAAATATAATTTTAAAGAAATCTAATTTATTATTAAAAATACAAAAATAAATGTAAGACTTGAGAGAGCATATAACCAACCTCCTCAGTTAACAAATACATGCAAATAGGCTCTCTTGGAAAAAAAAAAGGGTTTTCCATAATCTCTTTTTTATGTTATCCTTAGGTAACAAATAGATGCCCAGAGGCTCTATTGGAAAGAAAAGGGGTTTGGGTCGGTTTTGAATTTTAAATTGAAACCTAATCGAAGAGCTTGGCTTTGTTTCAAGGATTTCAAAACAATAAAAAAAAATGGTTTAATAATGATTTTGGTGTCCATTTTTGTAGTAAAATCTTAATTTGGCCATTCTATTTCTTTTCATCTCAATTTGGTCTCTTCCGTTAGTGGTATAGTAACACCTTAAAGGAGTACCACGTGTCAGTTCCTGAATTTTTTAACTTTCTTTTTGAATTTTATTTTATTTTTTATTTTTGAATTTTATTTAAAAAATAAAAAAATTTGTCAAGTCTCAAGTTGTCATCGTATCACGTGATAGTGACTGAGTAATGTGGCGGTGACAATGACACGTGTCACCTATATGTCAGGTGTCATTTCCACTCTCTTAATTTGCTCCCTTTATTCTAATTTTGGTCTGAATTTAGTCTCAATTTTTGTAAAAATTGAGCAATTTTGTCTCTATGCAAATTGAAATCAAATTTAATTTCTATATAAATGAACACAAATATTTCTATCAAAATTGATATTTTAAGTAAATATTTTTAACAAATTAAGTTTATTTAATTAATATTTTACATTGATTTTTTTTTAAATTGTTTTAAAGTTATTAATAGAAAATAATGTTAATAGAAAAAAAATCATAAATTATATTAATATTTTATTACATCGTACTTTAATATTTGTTTATTTGAATTTATATTTCAAATAATTGTACATTTTAAAATGTGTAAAGTTTAATAATTTGTACACAAATGTTTGAATTGGTGTAAAAATAACAATTATAAAAATTATAAAAATAATTTTAACTAGTTCATGTAACAATAAAAAATATGTAAATTTAAAATTTGAAAACAATTTTATGTAAAGTGGAATGTGAAACACAAATTTAAATAAATTTAGTTATGTTAAAAATATATAATAAAAATATCAATTTGAATAAAATATCAATTTGATTAAAAATATCAAATTTAATAAAAATATTTGTATAACATTTATATAAAAATTAATTTTTATTTCAATTTGGAGAGGGATGAAATTGCGTTATTTTTACAAACATAGGGACTAAATTGAGACAAAAATTAGAATACAGAGACCAAATTGAGAATGAAGAAATGATACCTGACATAATACTGACACATGACATTATCACTTTTACATCACTTTGTCACTGCCATGTGGCACGACGACAACTTGACACGTGACAAATTTTTTTATTTTTTAAGAAAATCAAAAAAATAAATAAAAAATCAAAAAAATAAAAATCAAAAAATTCAGTAACTGACATGTGACACCCCATTTAACGTTGTTACTATACCATAACAGAAAGGAATAAATTGAGATCAAATTTTCCAAAACAGAAACCAAATTGAGATAAAAAAAAATAGACGAACCAAATTGAGATAAAAAAAATAGATGAACCAAATTGAGATTTTGCTATGAAAATGGAGACCAAAGACATGATTAAACAAAAAAAAAATTACTTTTTTTTCTATTATCGGTTATTTAGACCGATTTCGATATGAAAATAATTTTTTAACAAATAAGTTTTTGACAAAATTATTGATTAGAATAATTTTTTATTATTGATCGGGGTTTATTCAATCAATCGGGACTGACCTCGTATTGACTTTTAACCTGGATTTGTTTGTCTTGACTTTCGATCTGGATTAGTTTATCTTAACCTTCAGTCCAATCCAACTAAAAATTTAGGTTGAAAATTTGGATTGGATATTTTGAATTTCTATATTTAAAAATCTTGATTCATACAATGGATATTTAATCCAAAAGTATATAAAACATAGAACATATTGAAATTCAATGATTGAATTTTTTTAGTTCATTTATGTCTTCAAATATGTTTACTTCCATGTTTCAATAGATTATCTACAAATACAAAGTTGTTATGATTATCTATAATTACATTAGTACACCAATAGAAAAATACATTGAATATGTATGCTAGATATAGTGATAAAAAAATTGTTTTATATCACAAGTTGAGTGCAACAAGAGAAAACGTGAGTTGAAAACTCCTCCCTTTTGATAAAAGCTCTAGCACATTTAATAGAATATCAACACATCATGTCATTGGTAAGAGAAAAGGATAATTAGAGTGGAAATCATATTAAGTTGAGTTCAATAGAAAAAGTGTTGATAATGCTCTAACATCCTTAATTTAAGATCAACACACCAACTAACAATATTTCTTAAGCATTTGTTAATCTCTTGAGTGACGCCGAAAATACATCATTTATTGCACGTATAAAGAACTATAGCTTAAGATCCATAAAACTCTATTCTCAATTCTCAAGTTACTTCTTGAGGTTGAAGAAAACGAAAATGTTGTGGTGTATATTGTTGAAAATAAAATTATCAAGTATAATCGGTAAATATATTGTTCTATAAATAATATTTTGATTAATAATTATAATACATTATAAATGGAGAGATATTAGTGCATAAGACATTAGAAGAAGACTACATGGCTTCCATATCATGAAGAACTGGTTGGTTAATAATGCAACACGTAGACGTTGTACTCTACAACAACATTTCCAGTCTTCAAATCAAACGTGTGAGTCTTTGCCTGGGCATACCCACGTACAAACCGAAAAGCCCTACTTCCTCCGATGATCGACATTTCCCTTATACCGGAGAACACCGCATTCCGTCCCAACAAGCTCAATGTGTTGCCATTGTATTTCCCTTCGCTGAACACGAAGTTCAATACCATCAATAGGCCCAATTCATGTTGGGCCGCAGATCCGTATATTCCTTGAGCCTTTCCCACAACTTTGGATTCGGGTTCGGGGCCATAGTCAATGGGTCGTCGATCATGGCTATGTATCCGAAAAGCGTGGAGGAAGAGTTGGTGGAAGGAGACTCCGCCACTCTGACGGCGGTGGGGTTTGGGCCACTGACAATGTCATGGAAGAAGAAGTGAAGGTGGCTCAACTTTTCCTTCTTTAGTCCCAAAGACTTCAGAGATAGGTTTTCATAGAATGTAGAAGATTTTGCGCTACCAAATGACAAGATTAGGTTCAGAACGGTGATGCTAAAAATGGTTGAGACTTTTGGTGTTGGCCATTGTAATGAGAGGGAAAATTAAGATGTGTGAGGAAAGAGACATTTTCATTCAGGATTTATAGAATGCAAAATTGAAAGGAATGAATTGGCAAAAAGGTTTTGCAAACAAAATTTATAGTTTTGACAACTAAAATAACCATTTACAGTTATATTATACCAAAATTTGTTCCCAAAGTTTATGGTGACAGACAAACTTTTGGGACAATATGGAATATTTTTCTTTGCTTCTTGTTCAAATGTGTCATTGTTAGTTTTGAACTTTTTATGACACTATAGTTTTTACATATTATAGTTTACGTAATATTTTATAATTGAAAGAAAAAATCGTTAATTAGAATATATAAATATCAAATTTCACATCTTCTTTTATATTTAATATAAAATACGGAAGTTTTGTATAACATTTCTGATCATATGTTTTCATCATTTTGAGTTTCTTTTATGAATAAATATTAATATGGAATTATTTTGAAATAGTTTACAAAAATAAGATTGTTTTTCCCTTTCACCATAGAATCAAAGTATTAATATCTATTAATTAAGATTAGGAATGACAATAAAGTGAGACAATTAATTAGTAGGATTATGCTTATCAATTCTATCTAAAAAATTTAACTTAATTATTAGTCTTAGTATTGGTCAAGTATTTATAAAACAAAAAATACCAAGAAATGTTTTTATATTCACTAGTGTAAAACTGTTTTCAAAATTGCTTAATAAGATTCAATTATCTTTCAAAATGGCACAATATTTTTTAAAAATTTTGCACAATTACAAGCTTTGATTTTTTAAATAATTGAAACCTAAAGTCATCCCAAAATTTCAAAAATATTATTACTTTTGAATTTTATCTTTGTGATAGAGAATAATCATCAGTTTTATAAAGAATAGATGCTTATTCCGTTGCTAGAGTTAACTTTTCAAACATTTAGAATCAATACTACAATCCTCTTGATTTTCATCTTGTTCCATTTTCATCATTGGCTCATTTGTTCGTTTTCTCTTCTCTCGTTTTTTTTTTTTTTTTTTGTTAAGGCTCGTTATGTTCATATGCATTTTGTGTTGTCATTTGAGTCCAAGTTTTGCATTCAAGTGACATTGATGTAGCACACATTTCAAGATATAAATTCACACCCTCTTCAAGTATTTGTTATGATAATGAGGATATAAGATCTTATATTAAGTCTAAGATTATGTTGGACCCAAAGGTTTACATGAGTATACTCAAACAATCTATTATCAAAATCAATACATGAGATTTTTGCCGGTACATATTGATCACGAAACTCTAGTTACTCTATTTGATCACCTTGTAGTAGGTTTTGTTTACACAACTTTACAAAACATTTCTAACTTATGTAGGGACCTAACCTGTGATAATTTATATATTTAAAAAAATTAAAAATTTAAAAATTTCGCATATTAACACATAGCATGTAGGAAAAAAGTGTCAACGTCAATTTAACGAAGATGAACAAATTAAACAAAAAATAATTAACAGACCAAAATGAACCAAATAAAAAATTAGAGATTAAATTAATAATTATATCTTTTTTATATACAGAACTAAGGAAAAAAATAATAGAAAAATGATATAGTTAAGAAAAATTATAAACTGACATATGGTTTAATTAGACATAATACTACTGTATACTCTATAATTGATTAGTTCATGTGCTTTTCATAAAACCATAATGATTTTTAGAGTCAGAATATAACATTAACTATCCCTCAAATTGTTTCACTGCTCATATGGCTGTGTGACGCGCTCCATTAATGCAAAAAGCCTACACAATTTGGAAGTTAACCTTCCAACACAATTATTATTATTTTTTCAGAGAATTTGTAGAATGTTGATTTTGAAATTGATTTCAAAGCGTTATAGTAAAGACGACGATAAGTTAAACTAGGAATGAAATTTAAACTCGTCTTCGAGAGTATTATTCAAACTTGTTCCGTTTTATTGGAGAATATTAAATGAATATGAGTATATATATATATAATAGATTATTTTTTATTTTTTCAAATTATAGTGTAAATTACTAATTAAATCAAATATAATATTTTTAACTATTTTTTAATGTAAATAATTATATGATATGCAAGAAATTTATCTACTATTTTATTTTTTAATCTTTTTTGATAATTATCACAGAAAAAATCTTTCTACTTTCTAAAGATCGATATAATTCAAATTTATTTGATAAATTTTTAAAATTTGAATGTGTAAGAATATCTACAATAAAATTGCAAACATAATAATAAAATTATTAATTATAATAAATAAACAAGTAAAAAGCTCATAATAAATATTATCATCTTTGTTGCTTTTAAATTTAATTAATTATTTGAGTTTTATCTAAAAATTATTAATTGTTTAACTTTTAAAATAATGAAAATATATTATTAAATTTTAACGAGGAAGAAAAAATTTGGGGGCCGAGGCCTCCTGTAGAAAACTAAGGTCGCGCCATTGATTGTCGAATAATTTACAAGAGATATTCTATGTACCCACCCCACCATTCAGATATTATATTAATATAAAGAAAAAAAAAAAAACCATTTCATCGTTGTTATGTCACTTCACACGCAATCCGAGTTAACTGAATTTTTCTTTGCTCTGTGGTCATCGTTTCTATTGAAATTCACATCTTCAATTTTTTTTTATAAATTTTTATACCAGATATTTAATAATCATATAATTTTTTTAAACACTTATAATATGTGTTTTTTTATGATGCACCTACTTAATATCAATAAAGGTTATGTTTTTCATTAATTGGACTTGTTTTACATTTACGTTAGAATTTATTTTGTTGAATCTTCCCTGCATACATTTATAATAAAATAATAAAAGATAAACTTGTAAAGTATAGATACTTTGATAGAGACTAGTAGCATTAAAATTTTCATCACCACCATTTTTTCAACCTTAATTTATATTATATATTCTTGGAATGACCTTAAGTATAGGAATGAAATTTGAGCTTAAACTTATTATCTGGCATTTAATATTCAACCTAAATTTTGCCACCTACCATTCATTCAACTTCAAAGCGTATACAAGTCAACTTTCTTCACACACTAGCATAGCATTCAAGCCATGCACAAAATATCAACTAGTGATGTTTGATAAATCATTCACCTACTATTTTCTTTCACTTCAATTTAATGAAACATCTTTTCAAACTTTTCTTTAAATATTTTGGAAATGATTACTGTTACTAGAAAAGTAAACATTGATTAAGGTTCCAAAAATATAATGTTTAATACGAGACCAAAATAAAGTAAGTGACTCAAATGAATGATTAATCTTAATAAATACCTTTAAGCAATAGTCGTTCTTGAAAACACTTTTATTAAAACAAAGCAAGATATTTTTTTTAATTAGAACAATTATGTTGAGTGACACCGTTTAGGAACTCTTTTTCATGAATAAAATATATTTGGAAAAAATTATGTCATAATTAAATTTTTATTATTTTTTATCACAATTAATGTCGGATTTAAGATCTAAATCAGTGGGGATAATTAAAAATTATTTGGATATTAATCATATAACCTTTAAAAGTAAAAATAAAAAATTAAATGAAACAAAATTAAGTAGACAAATATATAAGATTAGAGAGAAAAAAAAATATTTTTTTTCGAAATATTTGGTGATAATTTTAACAAAAATAGAATGTATTTTGGTCATGATATATTTTGGATTGTAATACCAATGTAATCTTAACCTTAGTTATAATGAACAATCTAAAGAAGGATTTGGTCATGATATATTTTCAATTGTTGGGCTCATGAAAATAATGCAATAATTAAAAACAAATTGGACTATTACTTTATTTTTTCATTTCTCTCTATTTATTTTTTTTGCTAAAATTAAAGTTTGAAATTCTTTTTAAAAAAAATATTTCACCTTTTTATTTGTCATTAACTAAAAACATTCTTTTGAAAATAAATTTATTCATCCGGATAAAATTGAGTGTTGACATCCTTAATTTATTAAGTAACATAAAAAACATATCATCTTCTTTATTGTCTTTGATCCTTAGTTCTTTTTGTTTTTCCATTTGAAGAGCTTTTCATTTGCTTAAACAATTTCAATAGTTTGACAGTAATTTTTCTTAGATCTCCAAAATATTTTTTCTTTTATCAAAATATTAATTATGCATTTTTTCCTTTGTTCAATTTCATTAAATGGTTTATCAAATTATTTCTAGGAGCATTTCATAATTTTTACTTATTTTTAATATTTTGATTTGTTGATTATTTTGATCATGTAAAATATTATTTGGATGAGTTTTTATATTATTTTGTGTATTTTATTCATTCTCATAAAATCAATTTTACCACTGCAATTGTATAAATATGTTTCATTTATTATAATATAATAATTTATTGTCATAAATACTTTTTTATCAACATCTAACATATATTGAGGTTCCAAAGATAAAAAATCTATATTTAAATTTGAATTATTATTAGTTTAATTTTATTAATTATTGGTGCAATTTTGTTCAAGTGAGATATTATAAATTATTCATAGTATAAAAAAAATCTCATTAGAATTTAGAGAAAGAAAGTAAATTTATACAACTATACTATTTTTGTTAATATTTTACATCATGAAGAAAAGAGAATATGCTATTTTTGTAAAATCCATTTTGTTTAAAACAAATATTCAACTGCCTCCTTTCTATCCAAACACAAGTCTCTTATTTATCCCAACACCAGTTCATTCTTCCCTTTTCACTCAACCTTGATCCTCTGTTTTCTCATATGAATCTTAATCCTTTCTTGAATCAGAGGACAAATTTGGGTTCGTGGCGAAGTTCTCTTCAAATCTACCTGAACAATTTCTTTCTTCGAGTAAGTTGATAATCTTACCTCCACCCCCTTTTTCTTTTTTGGGATTTTAATTCCGCTTTGATCATGATCAGAGCCCTAATTATTTTCTGTGTTCTTGAGTTTTGGTTCCTTTAGGTTGAATTGGGCTTTTACAACTTAAAAATTATCTTGGGGGTGCTTCATTGTTTCAATCTTGGTCTACGTTTGAGTTAAGAGAAGCTATTTTGTTTTGATGGAAGTAAATTTGTTTTGCATGTTATAATTTGATAGATTGAATTGCTTGAATTGTTGTGTTTTTATGTGTTGAATTCATGGGTGCATGTGAAATTTTAGTGGTTTGTGGTTTTTGATTTTGAATGTTAAAAACAGGTGAAAATGTTATTTTATTTCAAGCGAAAATCTTTAGCTTAAGCGAGAGTCCTATCGCTCAAGCGAAAGAGAAATTTGACTCAAATAAAAATAGTCAAAATTTCACTTTGTTATTTGTTCGAATTTTAGCTCAAGCGAGCATCTTTAGCTTAAGCGAGAACTCATGCTCCTTAAGTGAAAATCTTTAACTTAGGCGAGAAAGCCATTGGAACTCTTTTTGTTTCTATTTAATTTTAGCTCAAAGAAAGCCCTTGTCACTTGAATGAGAATTTCTAGCTCAAGCGAGAATGCTTTAGAGTTTTAATTCCTTATTTTTAACATGTAATTAAATGAGTTAATTTTAAAAATATAATGTATGAAGCTATGCATGAATGATGTGGTACTTGAGACTTGCCTTGATGTGTTTTTGCATGAGATATGAGTTATTCTGAGATAACATGTGAAAGATGTTAGAATTTCATGAAGAGATTCCCTTGGTGGTAATATAGTGTATGTACTGATCTATGGATTCACGTAAGGTATCTTGACATTCTAAATGATCATTCAAATTCATATAGAGTATAATGGTTCATGGGGTAAGAGTAGCAAGAGGTCCTAATCTAATGCAATATAATGGTCTTAGATGATCAAGGATTAACCTTGTATATGGTAAGGTGAAACCCATTAGCAACCTCTCTACAGAGTACTAGAGGTCACCGCAAGTGCAAAGTTTTTAGTGAATCCAATTTCATTATATGTATCAAGATAATTGAATTAGAGTGTCTACTATTGCTTGGTATTACTTGTTGCTTGTATTATAATGACTTGATTATTATTTGTAATTTAATTTCATTAGCTTACTCTCTTTTTTATGTCTTTGTTTCTTGTGTCTTTTCTTTTATCATAGCCACCATAACTTGATGTGAGCAAATAAGGAGACTCATGTTGATCCTGATCAAATGAAATAGTCACCATAACTTGGTGTGAGCAAATGAGGAAACTCATGTTGATCCTGATCAGATGGAGGGAGATGTTGTGGTTTAGATTGGATATTTATCTTTCTTCACCTTCTTTTGAAAAACTCTAGTGTTCATGTTTATAGTTTTTCTTTAGGTTGATTTGGGCCCTTGGGTATCATGTATACTTTGTATATTTTGAATCACTGTAATAATTATTTTGTTATACTCTCTAATCTTGCTCAATTATATTAAACTATGTGATGTTTTATTTAACAATGTTTTTTTTATTAAATAGGACATTACAATTTTAATATTAAATATTTTGATAATATCATGATTTTTTTCCTAATTTTTATTTTCTTATATAAATAATTTAATTGCTATATAAAATATTAAAAAAATGAATATAAGTACATGTAAGTGTGGATACTAATATCAAATGAAAATGAGAATTAGACAAAAACTTATAAAAGTTATATTGCCATCAGACATAAAGATAAGGATGAGAATGAATTATTATTAAACGATGATATTGAATAATAACACGCTCATAGGCCATTACCATTCTTGATTGTGATACACATATTTTGACTACTAAATAAAAGGAAAATGAAAAAAAATCTAATAAATGTTTAAAAACATTAAAAATTCTCTCATCTAATAATAATATTTTGTTTTTAAAAATAATTATTCTAACTTAGTAAAAACATTATTTTATCGATAAATATACATATAACTTTTTTTTTTACTTTACGTATGTTTTATTTTATTTCGATAATTGCAAATATTATTTCTCATTTACAATATTATTTACACTTTTTAAATTATTTTTTTTTCTGATGATACATAACACTGCAAATGATTTATTATTTATCACGTAATTATCATTATCACTTTTTTTTTAATATAGAGATATTAGTGATTTTTTACAAGTTTGAGTTTAGTGACGTTGTAATATGAATTTACCCTCAACTTAAGTTTGAAAATTGTTTTGGAAACTAGGAAAAAGTAGTTATTTTGTTTTCTTGGTAGCTTTCCATCGTTGAATATACTTGTTTCCCATGGACCAGGGTCACATCCAATGTCATTCAACATTGTGAAAAGGAACTAGGAGAAAATTATTTGACAATTTTTAATATTATTTAATTCATTATCTCAATGAATAAATGTAATTAAGTTTTTTAAATATATAATAAAATAATAAATAATACTTATTTACCTATTGTGAAAATTAATAATTTTCTATACATAAATTCCTCTTCAATTTTTTCTGCCTCTTCCTCCTTTGTTCATTCTGTATTTTAATGTTTACTGTTACTCCCATGAATTTTTGCGACCTTTTCAAAATTGAAGATATTATTAACGTGGTCCCCATTAATTATTATTATACATGGCTTTGAATATCAGTTTCATCAAACTGAACAATCCCATAGTCAAAATCTTAATATCTCTTTTCAATGATGTCCTAAAGAATTTTCATACACTACTTTGATAAGTCCACCTTGGTTTTAAGATAACATATTTATACTAATCATCCTAATATCGATAAACGATATTCAGAAAAAACATCCTTGGCTGGTATTTAACAATTAAAAAATAAAAGAAAAAAATTAATATAAGAAAAATAAGTAGTAATATCTATAATAATATATAATGGGTCCCCACTTCAATTATTTTTGTATTTTACTTTTAAGAATATTTAATAGTCATAACATGGAATTTATAATAAAGAACACAAATAAAAAGTAAAAAAATATTATAAAATATAGTATAGTTACAAAAAAGAAATAAATTAACACATAATTGGAAAAATACTCTCACCTAGATAAAAAAAAAGTATCCATGTTCTACTTGGGGTGGAGGTATAAGTGTTAAGAATATTTTATTTATATAGTAAGATTATTTTTTATTTTTCAGTAAGAAAATTGCATATGTCGATGAAGGTTAAAATAATGAAAGAAAATGTTAAGGTGAGAATTAAAGTATATTAATAAAATTCTCAATAAAAAATGAACAAGTAAATTGAGAGGAAAGCTAGAAAATATGAGTTCATGATATCACAAGTTAAATATTGAAAAGGAAATTATACTTTTTTATTTATAAATACACAACTCTATATGTTCAACCTATAGACTTAGCATATGTTTCTTTTTCTTTTATTTTAACAATAGATATTCGTAGTGTAAATTTTTAAATAAAAATTTCAATAATTAACCACTTTTCAAGAATTTATCTATGTATAACCTTTTGTAGTAAAAGTTCATAGTGATAAAATTTCACTTCTACTGATAAACACTGTAATGTCTAAAATTAGAAAATGATGCAGAAGATCGAGAACAATATCTTTGGTCGCCAAAATTTATGTTTCTTTATGAAAAATTTCCTTTTCCTTTCCTGATTTCTTTTCAATTTAATTTCTCGGCACTTATTGTTACTGTAATTTAATTTTCCAATTTTTCGCATGTCAAATTTTAATCAATATTTAATTTATTTATTTTTACATTTAATTTCGTTGTGTTTGATTACTTTTAACTTTTTTTTAAAACTTTAGTTTTTTCTTACACATTTTTTTTTCTGAATCTAACAGGTCCAATTATGTTATTTCAATCTAGTTTGTTTCTCTTGTTTTAAAATCTCCTTAAGTAAATATATATAAAATTTGAAATAATGAAGGAAAATAAACAATAATAATCATAAATGAAGCATATTTTCTAAACTAATTGAAAATGGAATGTTTTGATATTCCATATTTTAATGATGTAATAACTATAACCTAACATATATCCAAGCTTTAATTTGTTTTTTATTTATAAATTTTGTATCATAAAAAAACATCAAAACAACTTATAAATGATATATTTAATTATCGTACTTTTTTCATACAATAAACAAAGCCACACACAAAAAAAAAATAACATAAAAGCAATAATACATATATATTTTATATATAAAAAATTATAAGACAATGTAATGAACCATAACCTTTATATTTATGGCAGTAACAACAAATTCTATTTTCATAACTGTGAACTCAATTTGATTCACTTAATTAAAAAAAATACAATTTTTTTTCTGTCTGAACAAAAACTAAATTATAATTGTGATTAAAATTTAAATAAACTTCATACAATCTAAAATAATGTTCAACCCCAAATACAAATCAAAATCACAAAATGGTAGACTTGTTTTTACCAATCCAATATGTTGATTAAAAGAAAGCAGTTCAACCCAACCCAAATACAAAAAGAAATTGCGTAACTCTTCATTTGTGATTGGGTTGGTAAGCCAATCCGGCTTACTAAATTACTAAAGGTTCAACCTGAGTGAGCCGGATTCTTGATTGACTGAGTAAAAATTAATCTGTACTGAAATTTGAAAAAACAATTCAATTCAATCTAATCCGAACCCGTGATGGACCAAATTGACCCAAGAATTTTGAACATTTTGAAAGCTTTAATAATTTTCCAACATTGTTGAAAACACATTAAATTGTTTATATCAACATCTACAATTAAATTGTTTAACTTTTATGGAGACAGCTACATTCGAATTGGACAATATTGACTAAGATTACAGATAATAATACTCTTCCACCAAATATTTGAGCCAAATGTAACGAGTTAAACTTACACCGGATAATTGCTAGCAATTAATTGTTAAACTTCAAGACGTGTTATTTTTTTTTTTTAATTATACCATTTCAAAACATGTGTTTTAACGTTTGTCCTAAAACATATCTACAAGTGACGTTGTTTGAAAAACGTTTACAGCTAAAGTTTTCTTCGAAAAATATTCTACATGTTGAATAGTCAATTGTTGCTGTTTGGTAAGCCAATAATAAATTGCCTTTATGTCCAAAATGAGTAATTTCCTATTAAAATGATTACATAATTGGAAGTCTTCAGCAAAAAGAAATTATAAATTGCCACTAACTTTTACATTGTCTTTTCTGTTATTAAAAACAAGTTTGAATTACAAGGTAGACTGGTCCGTCCAATCATAAACCTGTTCTGATTTTACAGACATCCCATAACATGATTTAACCTCATCAAAACGGATCTAAAAACTGAAAAACGGGTAACAACTGCTTTGAATGAACTGTTTTTTTTTTTTTTTTCACATTTTCTAGAAAGAGTTTTTGTCAATAATTCAGTTTCATATATAATGAAGTAAGAAGGAATCAATCAATTGAACCATGAACCTTTTACTAAGGCTAGACAACCATTACGTTAATTTTGCTATAATTTTAAGTATTATAAAAGGCGTAACAACTTGTTATTTTTAAAAGGTTTATATACAGATAAATCTTTATACTTTCAAATTTGAGGCATTTATTTTTTTTATTTAACTAGTATTTTTCGTGATTTTTTCACTTTTAATAAATTTAATAGATTATTATGCTTTTAATAATTTCCAAAAAATAATTAATATATTTAAAAGATGACTTACTTTTTTTTAAAAAGGTTTAAATAAGTTTAATTTGATAAAATATGATTAAATCTTTGTTTTGTGAGTCGAATAACGTTTTCTTCAATTTGTACCTAACAAATTATCAACTTTTATTTATATTTTATTATAATACATTATTTTAATAGATCCCTGAAATAATTATTCTTATACTTATTTTTTAACCTTTAACTTATCTTTTATTAAAAAAAAATTCGTCAGTAAAGATAATAAAAATAACTAAATATATTTCATTTCTCAATACTCATCATAGTGTAAAACGTGAATTTCAACTTAACAAATACACAAGTTATAGAATATTGACATAGATAACGTTAGAAACATAAATAAATTTTTATTTATGTCATATTTAATTTAAATAAAAAAGTAATTGTGTATTTAAATTTGTCATATATTAGGATATCTAAAGCTTTAAAAAAAAGAGTTCTCTTTATTTCAAATCAAGTGTTGCATATATGCTTTATCTTTATACATTAAAATATTCATTTATTATGAATTTTAACTATATGAAAATATATATTTTTTTAGCAATATTTTAAGTATTAAAACATTTTGTTAAAAAAACATATAGTTATCTTTTTAATATACTTTAAAATTATAAAATTAGTGATCACGAGAGTATTTTGAAAACATAGTACAGGAGCAATACACAAAATTCAACAAAAAATTCAAATTAAATATGAAAAAATATTAAATATTTTAGATTTAAATGTTAATTTTAAAAATATCAGTAAATTTTTCTAAAATATTAATAATTATATTTGAAATAATTATATTCTTTTTATTAATTGAATATAAGAATTATATTCAATTTATAAATTAAATTTAAAAAATAATTACTAAAAGTGTAAATCTTAATAAAAATTATAGTATAATATTTATTAAAAGAATTAAATTTTGTTTTAATCCAGGAGGGATAAAATTGTCCTCTTTCAACAAAATTTAGGATTGGATTGAACAAACATGATCTATAATAATATATAAAGATGATTCTTTTTTTGTCTCCATATTTCAAAATACTAATTTTATCCTTTAAAATATAATTATTTATTAAATTTTTAAAAATTGACTGTTATTTATACAAGTTTTTTATAAAATTGTTTATCTCTGATTATTTTCTTCTTCTTTATTTATCAACGGTTATTCTCTCATCTTTTCTAATATATTTCACTTTTCTAATAAATATATTTTTTCTTTTCTTTTTATAATTTTACAACATCATAACCTACTAATATAATATTACATATATTTAAAAAATGAGTACACACTACACATGTGTTTATGCCAGTAAATATAAAAATTAAATTGAATAAAAAAAGTACAACCATGAATGACACAAATCATTGACACTTTAACAATTTTTTTTAAATTAAAAAAAAACGAAAAACTCGTACATAATTAACGTACGTTAACTAATAAAAAAAACCCAAATATTGTCCAAAATGTAGATAACAATAATCATTTAAACACCGATAAAAAAACCGAAATATTGACAAAAAAGTAGATAATAAAAGAGTATTAAGTCTAAAATATATTTATCCAACAACCATTTCTTATCTCGTATATAGTCTCATCATCACGTGAGGTTACCTAACATCAAATAGTTCACATTCCATCGTTCCACCGTTATAAATAGTTCACACCAAAACATACTAACTACACAACAATCTTCTTTCTTCCTATTACCAACCCTCATCCATGGCAAACTTCAACACTTTCTTTCTTCCTTTAACCCTTTCCTTCCTTTTCGCTTCTCTGGTTTCCGCCACCTTCTACCAAACTCTCTCTCCCGATCAGTTACGTTCTCGTGAGAAGCTCACACACATTCGCTTCTACTTTCACGAACAGATCACCAACGAGAAACCCTCTCTCCTCATAATCGACCCTCCAAAGATCATGGCAGACTCTCCTCTTCCATTCGGGTCCATGGTGGTGATCGAGAACCGATTGACGATTGGACCTGATGTCGAGTCCAAAAGGA